>TARA_B110000261_G_scaffold161005_1_pt1 | contig 13631 bp, 6 predicted proteins | sample TARA_B110000261 | Tara Oceans TARA_B110000261 (sample SAMEA4397705) | marine metagenome | biome: Polar Biome; feature: [DCM] deep chlorophyll maximum layer (ENVO:01000326); material: water (ENVO:00002006), including particulate matter (ENVO:01000060) such as... | depth 20 m | reverse complement strand
ATACTACTAATACTAGCACGATAATATTGATTATCTTCATCAAATAAATTGCACTGTTCAACTTGTACGCAGATTTTTGGCCATCTTTCATTTCTTTACATGTTTGTAACTGTTAACCGCGTTTTTTTCTGTTATTATAATAAATGGTTAACATTGCCAAATTAGGAACCCGTTGGAAAAACGTTACGAACCAAACCAAATTAAACCGTGAATGGAAACGAGATTTCCCATTCTTCACAAATGCATCGGGCGTGCACACGGCACCCAACGAATGGAAATATAACAACAGATTATTCAAAGAACAGAATACTACAGGACAAGAATGGATGAAAAGAATAAAAACAACCCACGCATTAGACAAGACAATAGGTGACAAATCACAATTCGGAGTCGTTTACGAGTACAAACCCTTAACAAAAAATGATAATAACACTTTGTTCGTGATTAAAAGTATAAATATAAGAGAGTCATATGATGATTGGTTGGCGGAAAGCACAAAAAAAGAAATCAATAACAAAACAACACCTATGGATTTTTATGTAAATCAACTTGTTTCCGAGGCTAAAATTGGAATGATTAAGAATGCTCCTGTTCCAGTAGTATATGCGTATCGTTTTTGTACACATGGAATTCCTGGGATGATTCCTGATGATAGCCGTAACGAAGAAGATAAACAATTGAATATTTTTTTTGAGATTATCATGGAAAATATTCAACGAACACAGAAGATAAAAAATGAAACTATTTTGTCATCACTTTTTTATTATATTAATGATCCATCTCGCAAGGCTGACTTTTTTGATGTTATCAATAAGCTACATGATACCCTTCTTAAATTTTACAAAATAACTAAGCATTTTCATGGTGATCTGCATTTTGGAAATATTCAGATCGTCCAATATAAGAAAAGTCTTAAAATAAAGGACATAATAATTATTGATTTTGGAGCCGTTATCCCGTTCGATAAAAAATATAACAATAAACTACAACAAGCCATATCTATCAGCGACGTTCTCCCTTTGATTAAAAACAGTTTTGCCTCCCTCTGCAAACGAAAGAATTTTAAAGAGTATGAAACAAGACCTGACGGTAAAGAAATCTGTTGGCTTCAATCACAGACGGCCGTAATTGAAAATTTACAAGTTAAACAAAAATCCATAGGTGCTAGTCAAATGCTAGAGAGAACTATTATTGATGCGCTTGGAGAGATTGGAAGAAAACCAATCAACAAACTGAGTCAACAGGCTGTGAAGCGTGGCATGAATAATAAGTTGAATGAAACTATGAAAAACATACAATTGAAAAAAAAAATACATTTACAAAACCCTTCGAATTCAACAGGAAAAAAAGATATCTTAGCAGCGATGACGAAGCATGGAAATACGGTTACTAAGGGTATCGTAAATGCTTTCAAGGTAGATTCTATATACGCTAAGTATTGGGGAGACAAAATGAAGATAAGAGCGCTTCAGAATGCTTAATTAAAAACATTTTCAACCACCTTAGCTATGTTATGTACTTTGTATTTGGATATTTCAATGTTGACCAATTGATTATTTGCTTTTTTAAATTGCGTTTTGATATTCTTAGCATTATAATAGCGCCCAAATTAATTTTGAATATTTCACTTTAAGTATATCGTGACCAAAAGAAATGGCAATTCTTGGAAACTATATGAGAGTTCATATAGAAATGAAAAACATTTTATTAAATTTTCCACTTAAAGGGTGTCAGTCGCCATTAGAAACCAACAGAGTTATGGATGTTTTTCTCAAAGAACACCGGGTGATTGACTCGAGGCGCGCGACTCACTTGAGTTTGACAGGGGGTAAATATGAAATTCGATCAAATTTGCAGCTTTTCAGAGAGCTATACACTTTATCAAAAACACCCATGTATTTGATTGAACGTACACTGTATCCCAGTCGATTCTTCATGGATATTGATAAATGTCCTTTACGAATCGATACGCTGCTTCTGGCGCTCAATCAAATACAAGACCGGTTCATTGTGTGTTCTTGTGAACACCAAGACGCCCTTCATTTGATATTCAAAGATGTCGTAGTCGAAACCCCGTCGGCAGCCATCAAGTTATGTCAACAAATTTGTTCAAGGGTTCCGTTCTTGTCCGAATTCGTCGACACGAGTGTTTACTACTCTGGACTACGAATGATTGGATCCCACAAGTCGGCGACGGTTGCGCGCAAATACCACGTGCATGGTTCGAGCGTTCTCGCGTGTTCCGACCTAGAAGCCTGTTCGATTCATCATGGTACTAACGGCACACCTCACGTGAAGGCAGTTGTACCACAAAGCATACCCTCGAGCATGGTTCTTGATTTATCGGATTTCGACTCCCATTACAAAACAATCAGAATCAAGTCCATAAAAAAAACATCCGACAACAAGGTGTACATTATTAGTGACTCGCGGTATTGCACGAATATCAATAAACATCATTGTTCCAAGAATGCATATTTTATCGTGGACATGAGGAAAAAAGAGATGGTACAACGGTGTTTGTGCAAATGCGCCGCAAAATCATGCAAGTCCTACTCCAGCGTGCGTCTGAAGATGAAAGTTCGCGACTTTTACGCGATAGAAACCTACGTGAGCAACATTAAAGAAGACATTTCGTATAGACTATAAATGGTGTCTGTTGAATCTAAATGTACAATAAAGAAAAGGGGTACCATTCCGAATGATCATCCCCATGCGGAGAAACAATCGTCATTAATAAAAGGTGTGGAGCTTCACAAATATCAGTTGCAGACAATTCATGCCATGGAGACGTTGGAAGTACGACACCTTCCATTGTCGGAAAATGAGCAATTGACCACAGAAATAGGAGTTTTGGCAAACAAGGTGGGGAGCGGAAAATCGCTGTGTGTATTGGGCCTGATAGCTCAATCCATAACCCTTCCAGTGTCACCCACTGTTAAAGAGGTTTACGGTAATTATGCTCATGTTTCGGTTGATCGCTCAAACACACAGGTGGGTAACAATCTGATTGTTGTTCCCAACCATATTCTCAAGCCTGTATGGGAACGATATTTAGAGGACTTTACAGATTTAAGTTTCATTCAAGTCCGAAAAAATATGTTTCCCATTGATTGGGAAGTCTTAAAATCGTACGACGTTGTTTTATGTAATGCAAAACTGTACAACATCTTCAGTAAATCTTGTCCACTCCATTGGAGCCGCGTGATTTACGACGAAGCAGACTCTATCGGTATTTCAGCCTGTGTCAAACCCAACTCTCGATTTGTGTGGTTCGTCACATCGTCACTCAACAATCTCCTCTTTTCGGATGGATACTATTGGAAAAACACCGACACTAAAATTGTAAAGGTGGTCACGTCCGGTATTCCAAATACCGGATACATTAAAAATATATTCAAGTCGTTGGAGGATATACGCGACCGGCTCGTTTTGTCCTCGTTCATCGTGAAAATGCACGACGGGTATATTGACGGGTACATGAACTTGCCGAAAATCGAACGGCTCTCTGTGCTCTGTCACACCCCCTACTACCTTCGTGTTATACACGACGAATTATCCGATCGTGTGAAGGATCTCATGCACGGAAACGACCTAGACGCCGCAATGCTAGCATTGGGATGTCCAGTGGATTCGAAGGAAAACTTGATCTCATTCATCACTCGTAATCTGAAAATAAGATTACGCAATATACATGCGAAAATCGATTTTTTGGGTTTTGTGGAAACTTACGATGATGCGTCTTCGCGGAGTAAAAACAACAAGCTCAGTAAAGCATGTGATGTTCGTGAAGATTTGCAGAAAAAGATTGATCGCATTCAGCGTGTTATAACGAATATTGACATCGATGATGAGTATATCGATTGCCCGATATGTAAAGAAGTGAAACAAAACAACGTGATGATGGCGTGTTGTTTGAATGTGTTTTGTAAACATTGTGTCGGACAGCTCTTAATTCGAAAAACTGACACGTGTCCATTATGTCGGAGTGTACTTCGTATCAGAAATATAGTCCGGCCTTCAAACGCTTTAAAGGGGTTTAAACACGACGTTTTGATCAATTTGATTAATACAGACAAACCAAAAAAAACTGTAATATTCTACAAACAAGAAGCGAGTATTGATCACGTGATACCCCTGATTATCAAACCGTATCGGGTCTTGAATGGAAATAATAACACGATTCTAAAAACGTTGGAATGGTTCAGTCAAGATGTTGCACCTGTTTTGTTTATTAATGTCGAACTCTATGCGTGTGGGTTGAATCTTATTGATGCCACTGATATCATATTCTTTCAACGCATGTCCGCAGAGATGGAAATGCAGCTCATTGGTCGTGCCTATCGATACGGACGTCATTCGGAAGCAACACTGCGTGTGCATTCTTTGCTGCATCTAGAAGAAACGTAACAAAATTCACTCAAAGGATCTACGATACTATAAAACTACAATGCCAAAGTGTGATTTTTGTAAAAAGAAAAATCATCTTATTTTCGATTGTACGTGGTGTTTGTCCCCGTTGTGTACCTCGTGTTTGGCTTGTGAAACACATGCGTGCTCGAAAATCGATGAAATGAAAGCAACAAAAAATGAACAGTTGAAGAAATCGTTACTGGATAATAAAACGGTACGTGACAAAATGAAAATCCGCATTTGATATCAATTTAAAAAAATATAGGCTGTTTTAAACAAATGAACGATTGCGACGTGTTATACATCAATTACAATTGCCTTATGCATCAAGCTATCAAAAACTCTAATTTCAAAGACATTACGCATGACCTTCTCATCTTTGAAGCGGTTATGAGTGATGTTATTGCATACACACGCGTTGTTATTGACGCAGTCAAGCCGAAGGAAATGGTCTATATAGCGATTGATGGAAATGTAAACGTTACAAAATTTGAAATGAAAGAATCTTTCGACACCTCACATTTTGAAACGGGTACAGTCTTTATGCAGTCTTTGCATATCAGGATGAGAAGCGCAATTAATCTTGGTTTATTTGACGTCCCGATGATACTATTCAGTGATAGCAACGAACCGGGGACAGGTCGACATAAAATCTTTAATCATATTCGTGAAACTGAAAAGAAATCAATAGTATATGGTCTTGATTTGTGTAACCATACTTGTACCGACTTGAAAACATTGGTAACATGTACAGAGTCGATGGATGAAGGTTTCTGTTTCCAACGAGTTGCAACTTGTTTGGATCTAGCTTGTCAAAGTCAGAATGCATAATTAAATTCGACGTAAACATATACGAAGATGTTCATACCGGTCAATCAATGTACAACAAAGTCTATTCGAGCGGAGGTTTTGCGAGTCAAACCTGGTACAGATCATCATCAAAACACACGCACAGATTGTATCGCCATATTGCGAGCCCATAAAATATTTTCAATAGACGAAGACAGTGTCCAACCGCTACCTCGATCCAGTAATAAAGGGTTTCAAATGAGATCGATATTGCATGAACCTGAAAATGAGTATTTGGAGCAAATGAGTTTCGCCGATACTCGAGGAGAGATAATCTCTGTCACCCCAGGACTCGAAACCAACACAAATAACCCCGATTATCAACGATTGAGTGATGCTTCGTACTCTAATCTTACGGTGAATCAAAGACTTGATGTCAACGCATCCTTGGTGGTGAACAACACGGATATCGACACCGAATTGACAACAATCTTGGGTCTAAGAACGCAAATCTCAAACGATCTCGTCGGCGTCAACAGAACCATCTCCATACTAGACGCTGCGCATCAACAAGCAGCCAATGAAAACCTTCAAATATACGAACATTCTTCCGAGCATCAATACATTCTTACTCTCGACGATATTGAACCTCAAGAATTTATAAGCGACGTCTCTCACATACAGACGACATGTAGAGTTGTAGATACATTTGTTTACATTGATTTGAGTATCGTTCTAACTTGCCTCCCGAAGCCGACAAACGGATCCGATGATTACTTGATCAAAGTTAAACTACCCTTTATCATGGACGAAAGGTTACCTTACACGAGTGGTTCCTTTTATCACGTGGCGAATTATATAGAGGGTGTAGGTTTCGACGGTATGAATCCCGGAATTTGCTTCATACATGCCGATGATCCACAAGTGTTAAACTTGCGCTCTTCTCGTTTTTTTAGACCCGAAGACGGGAGAACAGAATCGACTCATAACATCATGTGTAGCTTACAATACTTTCGTAAATTTGAAGGATTTCTGGTATCGAATATTAGGTTTGGCGAATCTTTTCATACTCTATCAGATCCAATTTCTGATGCAAATAACACTTTGACTACCGCAACTCTCCAATGGAACGTCGTCGGATCGCGTGTTGAATTGATTGGAAATGTCAACATCCAAACCGCGGTTGACGGAATCTCAACTTTTGTTCTTCCGCTTCCAGTGCGCGCCAAAATAAACCCCGGGGATATTCGTGTGGGTCATTCGTTGCTATTAACGACGTCATCTGACATATGGTCGATGTTGGGGAATATTGTAACCATTGATGACCCGTTATCGTTTAAACTGTCATACACATACGCCTTGAATAAAATTAACAATTATCTTGCAATATTTCATTTATCGTACGAACGTGACATGATTGACGACATATCGTCATTCGTTTTCGAAAGACCCTTGGTTTCCGCGTCCGAACGAATTAAGCTGCAATGGATCACGCATTTGAATACAAATCCATACTACTTTATAGACACAATACAACTCGATGGGCCCTGGGGCGTCACTCCTGCACCCGTTTTCGATCTTCGCATACAGGGTGGAGGGCGTGAATGGTATACTTTTGTAGATGTTCCAAGCACCACTACAAGTGGAGAAATATATGCCGTTATGACAGTATTCGGCAACACGTACACAGCGAGTACTTTGGTGGATACGGCTTCCCCTACTGGAATAAAATTCGTTGTTTCTAACAAAAACGAAACATCAATCAATGTCGTATTATCAGAACTATTGGACGATACGTCCACTCCACATACATTAGAAATACACACCGTGCGAGAGGTGGACGACGTTTCGGAATCGATAACGTACGTGTACGACTTTACAAAAAACAGCACAACGACCCTCACGTTATCAGATTTGAAAAATGGTGTATCGTATGGAATCAAGGTTATTTGTCTGGATCCACTCCGTAATCAATCCGTCACTTTCACCTGGATGGAAAATAATGTTGTGGGAAAATTTACAACTGACAATATCGATCACCCTACTTTTCACGATCTGGTTTATACAACAATACATAATATACCTGAACCGTATTTTACACCACTTAAATCACAAAGTGGTACATTCCGCAACATCATTGAGTCGTCAGAATTTGCATTGTCCTATGAAGCAGACGTGTATATACATAGTTCATCGTCAAGCTTGAAACATTATGTGTATACGTTCATCACTACAAAGACCACTGGTATACCAACCATCGCCTTTGCGAACAACCTTCGATCTCAAGAAGATCAAGTTGTGATCCACTACGAAACTCCAGTCAATCGAGAAATGCATTTGTATTTTCCAACAATGGTTCTTCATTTCTCAGGAGATACATTGAGTGAGGGCTCATCGTTACAAGACTTGATAGGTTTGAATACAGATTACTTGTATCTAAACATTATCGCATTTGACGATTCTGGGAATTTTGAGCACATTGAACGCCGTATGTTTGTTGATGGATTATTCGTCACTGCTGGTGACTCAACAACGATAATTCCCTCCACCAAAACGATGGAAGATATATCATTTACTATCAGGCGCAACTCCCTTTACCGGATAAACGAAAATCTAGTAAATGAATCCATTCCTATCGATACCATTTACCATGAACTTTCCAATGGAAGTGTTGTTATTCCTCTGACCCAAGATCCAACCTATTCTTCGGGGCAGTATAGTATCAGTTACATTCCTTCCGATAAACACGACATCTTGGCAGGAAATCTGATTTTCGATGTCGCAAACTTGTTCAGAAGCGTGTCTTTCAAAATTAATTTCGATCCCTTTGGTGGTTCCATGTTTACTGTCGACCTAACAATTGACAACTACGAGTCCCTAACTGCTAACATTGACAGCTTTACAACAACAAGCGACATGACACATACTTTAAACACAAATGTGTACGACTTGAGTATTCCGACACGTCAAATGGATACACCAACATCACGCACAACTTTGTCGTTTATAAAGTCTATTTACGACGAAGAGGGTGGTTATAAAACCTTGACCATCGCCAACTTGACATACGCAACCAAGTACATGCTGTTGTTTGAAATGGTCGATGTGTTCAATCGACGAACCGTAAATCCGCCCATGTTTGTTGAAACGGAGGGATTACCCACCTTTTCCATCGAATCCGTAATACAACGCGGATATTATTTTCATGTTACAGCGACTGTTGCAACTCAGTCCATACCAAGTTCCATCATTTGGTACTATCGCTTTTATAATCAGTTCGATGAAGATTTGGCTTTTACTGCGATTGGAAATGAAGACACTCAAAACTCGACAATTACCTTTGTTTTCGAAAACGCCACTTACAACCACGAGACTTCAAATATTGAGGCTTATTTTATGTTTGGGCGACAGGGCGAGAGATACTCATCGGCAAACGTGGTTCAACAGTTGATTCACACAGGTTTTTATCAGAACGAAATCCAAAGTAAGGATAGTTATTCTAACGTTGAGGGAAATATCGATTTCACATTTCAATACATGGGAGACTTGTCCGTAAGTGATGTAAAGTTGATCAGCACAAATCTTTCTTCGTTTGAGATTGTAGAACACAACGTGGTCGACTACACGATTAACAACGTTAATACTGCGTACACTGTAACAGTCAATGCCATCGATTTAATAGTCCCCCCCATCACATCGGGTTACTTGCAGCTTAGGGTATCAGCGAATATCGGCGGTGACTCGTTAACCGACGTAGTCACTGTGACGACGGAATTGGATCAACTTATCATCGACACGGAAGCTTGTAGTTCTATTGATATTTCAATAGAACAAACTTCGGATGGCTTTCAGTTTCTGCATGTTACCAATTTCATCGACGACACGCCCATTCCCAAGACGGTTTCCATATTTCCGTTGTCTGGTGGCGAAAGTATATTCAGTCAAAAAATTGTGTTTGAATACCCAGTTACTTCGTCTGATACTTTTAATATCCCAGTGACTCCGATAATGAAAGACGTTAGCGAATACGACATGAAATACGAAATTTTCAAGGTTGGGGTTTCTGACGACGTAAACGGCATTCAGTATTTTTATCACCCGGATGTGTACCTGGGAAGACTTCGGACAAGTGGACCCTCCGTTAATGTTGACATACACTCTGGAATTGTTGAAATTATATTCCTTGTAGAAAACTATGTTCAAATCGACGACAACGGAGATTGCTTGGTGCAACATCAACTCTACGGTGTTGGAATCGATGGGACAACTACCCCACTGACGTCGACAACCTCAACACCATATTCAAATGGGAAAACTGAGTCGATCAGGTTTTCAGTGGCGCATTTATATCCGGAATACAGAGTGTTTTCAAACATTCAAAACACCACACTTTCGTTTATTCATTCGGTGGGTACAGTCTACGTCGATTTAATAGACGAGTCGGCGAACGATAGAATCCATACAGATATACAGTATATTGACTTTGAACTCGCGCAGGCGATTGGTTCGTCTACCGGTGTTTACACAGTCGTCTGCGTGTACCTCGATGTGAGTATGCTCGACCCAGATTTGCTCAGAACCACTGGTTTAATGACATCTTTGAGCTTTGTTTACAACATTCAAAGCGTAGATCAGACGGTATCACTGAAAATAAATGAAAATACAAATTTTGTTCGTGTTATGAACGATAGCCAAGGAACTACAATTGTTAATAATGACACGTATTTGGACGTCACGCTTGTAGGTAGAACGGTTCCTTTGTATTTGAAAACAAAACAACTCATCGCTACGTTAATTTTCGACTTTGAAAATGTAACTCTTGAGCCTCCAGATTTCAAAACCAGTATCAAGCATAGTTTGAATTCACTACTCTTCACCTCGGATAATTCATCGTTGGTTGTAGACCTGGACGCGTATACAAGTGATTCTTTGATATCTCATAAATATGTTTCATTTGAATCTGGAAGTGTACCGAATCGATTGATTAAAGAAAACCTGACCCTGATGAACCACACACTCCATCCTTCAGACGCCGTGGAAACTTTGTTCTCAGCGTTTTGTGAATCACCCAATATCTGGTTGGTTTAAATAGCAATGTTAAATTTCTACCACAAGAGTAATGTCTAACCAACTGTTGTTCGTGAATTCAACTCAGGAGTACACCTCCAAAAGTTTCGAGCTTTTGTTTGCTGAAGGAAGACTGGCGGAATCTACTAGTCATCTAAGCGTCGTCAAATCATCTCCTTCCTCGTCCCAAATAACGGTCGAAATAAACGGAAGCATCATTGCAGACAAGTTTAGAGGTCGAAGTGACGTCGCGTTAAAAAGTGATATAAAACAAGTTTCTGACGCACTCGCTACGATTAAGCGCATTGTGGGTGTTTCATACAAACTCCGCGAAGATTCGAATGAATCGTACGGTTTCATCGCCCAGGAAGTCCAAACAATATTGCCCAATATTGTGCAACCCGATGGCGAACACCTGTCCATTTCATACTTGGAGCTACTTCCTTTCATCGTCGAGTCAATCAAAGATCTGGATGCAAAAGTTGAAAAACTGTGCAAGTTGGTTTCGTTCGTCTGAATATTATGACGTATTAAGATATTAAGACAAGTCAATGGCTTCATTGTTTGATGACGTGTCGTTGACGTATGATAAATTGGAGTTTTCAACGACGGTGAACGATTCAAGTATTACAGTGTCCATCAAACCACAGTTGACTCCAAACTTGGATACCAACGGCCAAGATCAAACCTTTGGTCTGTTTGTCGACAACGAGACAACGCTTCAAACAGGAATGACGGTTACGTACATGACAACACCTACAGTGTACACAAACGTCATTAAAACCATTGACGACCAAACTTTGCTCATCAACACAGACATAATGTGTCCGTCAATTACTCTATCAAACGAACAAAATCATGTAGACCTGATTCATGACAACGCTCTAGTCGCAAAAAGCACTCTGATTGATTTCGTCGGAACATTCGCTTATCATAAAGATTATTTGGATCAGACAATCAACTCGTTAGGTACGTTTAGTGAAAATATGTCAATATATGGTGTGTCTAATGTGAGTGAGGTTCAATCGCAAATCGAAACACATGTAAACTCGTCAGTCACCGGAGGGTTGTTTGACTTTAATGACTTTGTGACGTACGGTAATATTGCCAATGTACACAGTGAGTATGATCTTGTAAACATCAACACTATGAACGCGAATATCGAAACGGCCATACTTGGTCAGAATTTTACCGCATACGTTCGAGTCGATGCGTTATCCGAAAACCTCGATGACTATATTTCAAACAAAATTATCCCAAATGAAGAACGAGTGTATGATATCATATCCGAGTTGTTAGATGGGGATGGAACCATCGATAGTTCGGGTTTCGCCACACAGACGTTTGTAACACAACGATTGGCTACACTTTCAGGTTCATTCGACGAGTATTACAAGAAGAATGAGGTCGATGCTTTCAATGGGACATTTGTCACACAAAGTAGTTTTGATGATCAGCTAGCCAATTTGTCCAACAACGATGATGCTTCCACTTCAACTCTAATACTCTCCCTTACAAATAAAGTAACAAACCTTGAAAACACCACATACTCTCAAACTTATATTAACTCGGTGTTGAGCTCCCTCGGAAATACTTTCGTGACATCCAGTGAACTTGAAACCCAATTGGCTAGTATGAGCACAATAACTCTTGCAGATGTTCAAGGTGTGGTTGACAATACGATTGTCAACGCGCCCACGTCATCCACGGTAAATCAGTCGATTGTCGATGCATTGGGATCGTATTCGACCAGTACTCTGTACCCCGCCTTTGTCAGTTATCCAACCCGTTCGGATGTGGATATTTCTGTAACCACGGCACTTGCAAATTATGTATCGGACAACGAGATGGATCTCGCTTTCAACTCGTACACCCTCTCGGTTGTGAACAACAAACTTGCTGATTACGTGACGTCTTCTGAACTACAAATTGAAATAGATAGCTTGAAAGAATATATGACGACATTGACGGTTGATTTTTTGGAAGAAAACGACGTGTTAGCATTACTCGCATCTCATGAATACATAACAAACACCACCTTGAATGAAAACCTCGACGTAGCCCTCGTCCAATACCATACCACTACACTTGCCAACCATTTAGACGCCCAAAACTTTGTGGATGAAACAATTTTAGCAACCAAGTTGAATACATATACGCTCAATGTTCTTCAACCCATGATTGGAACGCTACCCACATCCGAAAATGTGAATGTAATTATAGATGCGGCGTTGGTCGATTACGTTAGCCTCGCCCAACTAGCACAAGAAGGCTTTGTTACCAGCACAGGCGTTTCGAGTTCCATCTCACAATACGTACAAGCACAAGACTTTACCTCTCGGTTGATTGTTAATGACTACATTACAAGTGCTCTGCAGACGTATACTGCAACCACGTTGAATACCACAATACAAAATCACAGCGTCCACGCGCAAATTAACGACTACGTATTGAATGACATTTCAGGGACATTATTACATCGTGTGCAACATTTCATCGACGACGGGCTTCTGACTACGGGACTCTCTGATATTTTGGACGGTACATTTGTCACGAACATACAGTTGGAGTCTGTTGTCGATGGATTGTCATTCGTCAACCAAGAAACGTTAAACAGTGATTATTATTCAATATCTCAGCTGTTCACAAACACCAATGCAATTCTACCTTATTGGTTACAAAGCAACGGTTACGTGAAAGAAACGGAAATGGAAGCTTTGCTCGAAAATGCCACACGTGATACCACTTCCGATATCCAAGTTTGGGTTTTAGAAAAGTTGATGAATCTTGAAACGGGCTCTAGTGTGAGTATACCCTATTTGCAAGAAAACTATGTGTCTCGTGATATGTGGTTAACGTGGCGGTCAACTGATAATGTCACCTTAGAAACCACTCAACAGTTGATATCGACGAGTATCCTAGCCGTTTCAGATCAAATTCAAATCCAATCAGAAACAATAGATGTACTGGAAGCCTCCCTCGTCAATGTGTCGAATATACTGGACAACCATCGTGATGTGGTACTTTCAAATATTGCTTCTCTTGATTCCGAGGTTTTAGATTTTAATGCATTCCGAGTGTTCGCAAATGAAGAAATCATCGCTTTGAAAACTGACATCCAAACAACCAACACCTCTATTGAAACCAATCATTCCCTTGTGGAAATCAATATGAACATTCTGGAAAACACAATGTCGACGAATAAAACAAGCATTGAAAGTCTAATTGACCAAACACATACCGTTATCAATAATTCCATTTCGAATATCGAGACCAACATAAGTAACCTTGTAGAAAGCATACCCAGCGCAAATCTTGAGTTTTTACAAACCCATTTCGTATCCATCGAAGATTGGCAGGCA
>TARA_B110000261_G_scaffold80809_1_pt1 | contig 13840 bp, 9 predicted proteins | sample TARA_B110000261 | Tara Oceans TARA_B110000261 (sample SAMEA4397705) | marine metagenome | biome: Polar Biome; feature: [DCM] deep chlorophyll maximum layer (ENVO:01000326); material: water (ENVO:00002006), including particulate matter (ENVO:01000060) such as... | depth 20 m | reverse complement strand
CCCCCCCCCCTTTGCATTTGCGCCGCGTTCGCGATGTCCCTCACCTCCGCGACTCGCCTCGGATTCTCACTTCCGTCAACACCCAAGTCGTACACCGCGACGACGCCGTTTTCCGATCGCGTGTACAGGGCGTTTCTTTGTTCGTCCACCAACACTTGCCGCAACGCATCAGGAGCGCGCAAACGCAGAATGCTGGGTAACAGTTTCGGCACCGCACTGTGGTGGCACGTCTTCCGGCACCGCCGCTGCCGCCACGTGTCGTTTTGCGAGTACTCCACTTCATAAAGCGCTTCGTCGTCCCCCGCGAAGAAGATTCGGCCGGTTGAGGTGCACGCGAAATCCTTCACCACCACGTCGTCCGTGGTGCAGGCGTAATCAAGCGCGTGCAGGGTCATTTGCTTCTCCGAAAAGGGAACTCTTAGAGTTGAAAACTCGCGTTGAGATGCGTACGGGTCGCGCTCGTCGCGTCCCGCGTTTCCATCGCCAGGGTTTCCATCCACGGAACCGCCCTCCGTGGCGAACGCCGCGCCCAGAAGCACGATCTCCGTGGTCGTCGCCACCACGACCAGCCGCTCTATGGTGGGCAGAAACACCCCGCGTTTCGGAACCGCGAGCGCCACGCCCACGATGGCTTGCGTCTCCCCGGCGTACTCCACGGGGACGTCGTCTAAAACGTCGAACCGCCACAGAAACAAAACGTTATCCACGGTGGCCCAGGCTCGGCCTATTTCGGGAAGCACGCCGCAGAAACACACGCTTTGGCGCTGGGAGTACCTCTCCAAAACCGACGCCGGGAGCGCGTGCGTGGTCATGGACGCGATCTCCGCGGGCCACTGTGATGTTTTTTGTAACGATGGAATGAAGAATTTTTTGATGCATAAAAAACAACCGAGGGATGGGGTTAGTGCTCCGGAAGGGCTTCGCGGGGTCTCGGGGCCGTGGGACAGGACGCACGCAGCACTGTACCACCCTTGGTGGTTTCACACCGAGTCTGAAGAAACTTGGAGTGCGCACGAGTGCGGTCAAGGGTGGTCGGCGAACGTCGGACCCGCGCTCGGGAAAAACCAAAAACCAAAAAACAAAGAGCGCGACCTACCCCGATTTGTTGGAACGCGTACGCCTCCCTCGGGCTTTCTCGGAGTAACGTCGCGAGATCCACGCCGACGGTTTCCGTTTGCAGGTTGGAAATCATACGGGCGGCTTCCTGCATGTGCTCCGCGGCTGCGAGAGGTGGGGGTGAGGGTGGGAAGGGGAAGGCGGCGTCAGAGATCGTGGGTGGATGGCGAACGATGTTTTCGCGCGCGCTTTTTTTCAACTGTAGCACGTACCCGTGCCCCCTCCGTCGCCCTCAGCCTGCGCCCCGCCCGTTGCGAACGCGGCACCGCCATCCGCACGCGAAGGTGAGGCGTACATGCCGATCGAACCGCGGCTCGATCCGCGCCTCGCGGAAGCGCTGTGGCGACCGACGGCGGGTTTTTTTTTCCTTCAACGATGTTTCAAGTTCCCTGCGGCGGCACACTTGGAACCCAAAAAGAAAAGTGTCTGTTTATCTGTTCGCTGTTGCCATTCCCACGCGCTTCCACAACGACGCGCGCGTCTTCCAACCCGTTCTCCCACCATGAGCGTCGCCAGCTTCGGCGAAGAGTAAGTAGTGTTACACGCGCGTGTGCGGTCGATATCTCCGCAGTTTCGCGGGAACGAACGCGTGAGGTCTCGGGGAAGGCATCTCCCATCCGCGCGGCGCTTGGAAAAGTCAACGAACGCGCCCGAAGTCGACGCATCTGACCCCACTCACCCACCCCAACCCCAGCCCACCCGCGCGAACGGGGCGAGCCTTGTTCAACATCGAGCACAGCAGCGTGCAGGACACGATTTATGGCAGCCAGAACGCGCAGCCGGTGCAAGGCGCCATCACACACGGAGGACGCGCTCGCGTCGCGGGTACGTCGTCGCGCTTTTCTTTTGCGTCATTTTGTTTTCGCGCGCTTCGTCCCGGACCCCAGTGGGGACGCGGGGGTCGCATCGAGAGCACAGAATACGACTACCCCCACAACCGATAAAGAAACCCGGGAACGACACATCCACCGAGCGCTTACCGCGCGATATCCCCATCACACACCCCACCCCACGCTCACCCCCCCCCATCATTCGCCGTTTCCGTCCCCGCATCACTTTTTCGTCTCAACTCTTCTCCTTCCAAAACCAAAAAAATTCACAGGTCACGGCGACCACGTTTCGTACTCGCCCTTCGCGACGGAAACGGACCAACCGCATCGTCACGGCGCGCATCACGAAACTTTCCACGAATCCCCCAGACTGATGAAACACAAAAACTCCAAGTTCGACGTCGGGTGTGCGAAAGTCGGGGCGGGGGGTTTCGACGCACAGCGGTCCCGGTACGACTACGAAAACTCGCAAGCCGCCGCGGCGCAGATGAAGGCGAGGCAGCTGGGCGGTGCGGGGAGCTTTTTGAGCCACGATTAAAATTTTAAAATTAGAATGATTGCGCGCGGCGTGGGTACTGGTTACGCCGTTACTGGGTACTGGTTACTGGCACGGCACCGAGTCAAGGAAGGAAAGACACGGCCACGCTGGATCATGACGTGCTGCGCTGTATATAAGGGTTGGGGTAGGTAGATGCTTGTGAAAAATGGAAAAAAAAACGCTCACCTTTCGGATGAACCACTGCTGAAATCAGCCCGGCCGCCGAATTGGCATTCTCATCACTTGGTACCGCGCCTTCCCTGCGAAGCGTACGCGGGTGGCCTTTTGTTTCTTGGCTCACCTGTTCCCGCCCCCGGTCGGTGTTGTGGCCAGCGAGGTAGGTTTCCACGCGCCTCGGAAGGCGATCGCGATGTCCGCCGAGGCCACCACTGTGGTGCCGGATGATGCCGTCGCGGTTCGTGATGAAACCACGGCGGCGGCGGATTCCGAACGACTCATCGCTTCTCACTTCGCGGACGCGACGGACGCCGGTGACGCCACCGAGACGCTTGTAGCCGACGCTGAAGAAGATGACGAAGACGAGCACAACAGCGGCGAGGAAAACGCGTTTTCCTCGGATGACGAATCCCTTGGGGGGGATTTGGAGTGGAACATCGGATTCGTAGCACCCGAGGCCGCTTCGTTGGCAGAAAGAAACAAGACGAAACAGCTGATGCGACGACAGCACTTCCCAAGCAAAGTTGGCGGCGCCCCGGCGTGGCTCGACCCGGTGGACATACCCACCGGAAAACAACTGAAGTGTTTGTACACCAGAGAGCAAATGGACTTCCTGATGCAGATATACGCCCCGGTGGATGGCGACGATGATGACGCGAACGAAAACGAAGAGAACGCGTTTCACCGCGCCGTGTTCGTGTTTGTGTCGCCGCACGGCGGAGACTTACACCGCCCGGGCGCGGTGCGCGTGTTCCGGTCGCAGCTGCGTCGTGCGAACGAGTTCTACCCTGACGAGCCTTGTGAACTAGGCGGTGTAGCACAGGAGCTGAGCGACAAACAACAGGCGGATTATGACAAGCGGAACGACCGGTGGGCGGAGCGCGTTTTCCGCGACGCCGAAAAAAAAGAAGCTAGCGAGCGACACGGAAAAAAACCGAAAACGTTTCCCGAGCGCGAGCTCGTCGTGGAGCCGGAGACGTTCGACGACGACGATGGGGACAGCGAGGGTGAAACGAGCGGGGATGGGAAGATTGGGGACACTGCTGCCGGTGATGCTGGGGATACCGAGAAGAGTCAGGATGCTACTGCTGGGGATACCAAGAATACGAGTCAGGATTATACTGCTGGGGATACACAGAATACGAGTCAGGATGCTGCTGTCGGGGATACTGGGGATACAAAGACCGAAACACAAAAGACCCCAGCCGAGACGCAAAACGAAAAGGTTCCCGCCGCGCTTCGCGGGTTGGGCGCCGACGTCAGCGCGCGGGAACTGCGGGAACTGGAGAAGATGCAGGACAAGGACATGGTCCAGCTGTCACGGTTCCACCTTCGGTTACGTAGGTCGGACCAAACCCAGGTTGTGCGGTACTGCTTCGAGGACGGCGCGGAGCCGCTGTGGCCCAGTGTCACGAAAGCGCCCAACCACCGGGACGTGAAAAACGTACCAAACTGCGCGCGGTGCGGCGCAAAGCGACGATTCGAGTTTCAGATTCTCCCGCAACTTATTAATCACCTAGACGTGGATTGCGAACTCGCAAGCGCGGTTGATTTCGGGAGCATCGCGGTGTACACGTGCTCGAGAAGCTGTGCGCCGCCGGAAACAAAAAAAGAAGGCGGCGAGCAAACGGTGTCGGAAATAAGCGAAGCGTACGCCGAAGAAGTCGCGCTGGTGCATCCGCCGCTAAACGCGTAGAAGAGAGGTTTTTGGATTTACTTTTTAACCGACTCTGGTAAATACAGTAGTCTAGAGTAGTCTAGAGGGACACTACTCTGACCTGTTACATGAAATCAAAGAATCGTATTTACAAGCCTTACCTTATCGGTGCTCGGTCGTCTACTCGTACAAGTATGTGCAGCCGGCCGATGCTACAAGTATGTACACCGGTGGGTGCTAGTTTCGGCGCTCAAAAAAATCAAATCCCGTCCCTCCCCGTCACGCGCTGAGCATCGACTCGAGCCCAGCCCTTTCCCGTGGCCCGATCGCGCCCCGCAGACACTCCAGGGCTTTCCTCAGACCCACAGTGGCGACGAGGTTCTCGAGCTCGTCGAGTTGGCGGTTTCCTTTGTGATTCTGCTCGGTCGTCGGTTTCCTTTCGTCGCCGTCGTCGTCGCCGTCGCCGTCGCCCATCAAAAAGCCATCCGTTTCTTTGTTGCAGGCGTCGTAACGCAACTCGTCATCCCGTAGCGTTCCCAACACGTCATCGTCGTTCAGGGTTCCAAGCAGCTCGTTCCCCCCGTTCGACTCGCCGTCCATTCCGGTGGACAAATCCCGGTCGAACCACTCCTCCACGGAAAGACTGCGCAGGGTGTCGTCACCGTCTCCGTACGGTTCGCAGCCGTCGCCCGCGGCGGCGGCGGCGGCGGCGCATGCGGCGAGCATCGGGTCCTCCTCCGTGCCCCGGCCCTCGCTCCGGGGGGTCAGGTCCCACTGGGAGATATCAGAAGAATCCGAGGGACGCGTGTTCCGTGCGTCCAGGGAAAACCGGGGTGTCTCGTTTTCGGGGATCGCCGAAACAGCAACGCGCAAACCGTTCGGCGGTTCAAACGCGCGGGGGGGCGTTTTCTCCAAACGCGCGCGCTTGGCGACTCGCGCGAAAACCGAAACCGGTTTTGGTTGTTTCAACTCGTCACCGCCGGTGCCCTCCCTGAAGTGGTAGGACGCGCCTTTCTGCGCGCGCACGCGCCTCATGCACGCCATCATCAAGTCGTCATCTCCAGGCACCGAGGACGAGCCGTCGTGCGTGTCGCCGCTGGACGAAGCGCGTTGGTCTTTCTTGTCCCGCGACCCACGACACGGGGCGGCACCGTCGGTATCGCCAACGTCGTTTTTAGAAACGTCCGAGGAAGACGTTCCCGTTTTCGTGCCGCACACGCCATTTGGCGAGTGTGTGCCGCGCGTTGCGAGTTCCACGGAGGCGCGCGCGGCAGGCGCCGCGACCGCGACGATTGGCGCGATTCGCGCATCTCGGGGACGCGCGGAAACAGCGATTCCCCGTTGTTTGGCGTGCGCGCCGCGGAGCGCGTCCTTTTTCGTCAAAGGTGCTCCGAAATCGGGAAGCGTCGTGGCGGAGGACGACGGGCTTCGCTTCACGCCTTTGCTCTGCTTTTCGTCCAGCGATACATCCGATTTCGCGCCGAACAACGCACTTCCGTGTGTCGCCGTCGCAAAAGTCGCTTTCCCACCCGCCCGGTCGTCGCCGGAGTTATCCCCAACGCCGCTCGGCACGACGTGCGTGAGCGACCGCTGCATGGAGAGCGATATCGACGCCGCCGTGTGAAGTCCTTTCCACCCCGTGCCGCGCGCCGCGACGGAGCCAACCGGGCCGCCCACCGAGCGCTTCAAGCGCTTGTGTTGCGGCGAAACAAACCGCTCGAAAGACCCGACTTCGTGCGTCACGTCGCGGTCTGCCAGGCTCTCATCAAAATCGAGCGACCCTGGAGGCGCCGCGCGTTGACCCCCGACCGGCGACGTGTCCCTCGCGTCGTCGACACCAACGCGCACCCCCCGTCCCCGTGTTTGTTCTTCAATCTCCGCCAGCCTCGCCGCGATGTCCCGCGCGCTCACCCCCCCCACGGTAACCTGTACCACTTCAAGGTTCGGGTCCCCGCACTTCGTGCGTAACAGGTGTTCCCGTAACACCACGGACGTGCCGTCTTTGTTCTGCACCGGCGCGTCTTTGCGCCGCGCCGTCGCGTTCCAGTGGTTCTTCACCGCGTTTTCGGTCCTGAGTGTAAAAAGAAAGTCAGTCTCGTGTTGGGCAATCGCAAAGGCGGAACGTTTTCAGTGGGAAAGCCCCGCACCTTCCCGGAATCAGCTCCGCGATATCCGCCCACCGGTTCCCCAGCCTGCCGTGCGCCTTCACCAACAGCAACTCCTCCTCCGAGCTCCACGTCCCGCGCTTTATGTCAGGCCGCACGTGGTTGTTCCACCGCTCGCGGCACTGCTTGCCCGTTCGGCTCGGTAACGAAGCCGCCACCGCGCTCCAGCGCTTGTTTCCCAACTGGCGCGAGTACAAGAAAGGGTCAGTCTCGTATGGGCCGCGTGTATATCCGGGATTGGGAAGGTGTAGGCCCTGTACTTGTACTCCATAGTATCCGGGATTGGAAATAATGTACTCCATAGTATGCGTAAACAGTGTATGGGCAATCAGGGAGGCGGAACGTGGTGATTGGGAAAGCCCCGCACCTCGCGGACAAGAGACGTCAACGTGGCGTCTTCGTCCCTGCGCCAGCCGTGGCGCCCGGGGGGCTTTGCGCCGCCACTGCGCCGGTCGTGTGAGTAGTTAGTCGGGAAGTTACTACCGTAATCCGGGCCGAGGTTACCACCGGTGTGTTGATTGTGTTGAGTGTATTGCCCTTGCCCTTGGCGTGCTCCACACAACCCCGACACGAAACCGGAATGCTTTAACTCACCCGTGAGGTCCGTCTCGTTCGCGTCTTCGAGGAGCGACGCGAACGTCAGGGTGGGGTGCCTGTTTGTTTCGGGTTTGAAAGGGATGGAAAGGAAAGAAAGGGGGTTTTGGTGGGTTAATTCCCGAGTTATTTGCGGAAATTTCGGTAAAGTCTGCGTGCGTGGTCGAAAAGAATTTTTCCCTCCACCTGGCGAGGAAAACGAAACGACGGTGGGAACGTGACGCGACAGCGCCGCGGACTCGGCGCGGGTGTTGCCCCCAACCACGCACCAGCTCAGCCCCCCGTCGTCCTGCGCCACCATGTCGTCCAGACACGCGATGTGAATGTCGTCCAGGGAAAACTCGGGGTGCTCCAGGGCAGCCTGCGAGGGAGGGAGGGGAGACGACGTGAGCGGGGCGGGCGAATCTGCTGGCCGTTTCGAAGAACACGCATTGAGATTTGAGGTTCGGGCGTCGGGCGTCCGGGTACGATTTCCGCGTCGGGAGTCTCCGTTACCACTCGCACGTACCTCCATCTTCTGGTTCAACAGTGTGTCTATCGCGTCTGTGTTCGCCCGGGACGGCGTGAACACGGGACGCGACACCCCGGCGTCGATGACCCGCGCCATGTGTGAGATGACTCGCGTAGCAATCGCGGATGAATGCGACGGGGGTGTCGCGAAGCGTCGGGGGAACGGGCGCGCGCGCGGGGTTCGGCCGGGGGTTCGCGCGCGTGTTCCGTGAACGAATACGCACGAGGACACGGCGGGGTGCGACGAAAGTCGAGCGCGCGGGGACACGCGCGTGTGCGGGCGAGCGTGTTCGTAGTGCGCACGTCGCACTCGAAGGCACAAGGGAAACTCACTCGCGACGAACGTGCACTTTGGAGATTCAAATAATGGTCTAAACAAGCCACTTTACGTAAATGAAGCGACGGCCGGGGAACGAAGAAGGCCAAGCGGAGGGTTCGATCACCCGGGAAAGGCGAAGGAAGGCGGGGGGGCGCCCCTGATGAAGGTCTTGAGTTATTTTCGCGTTTTTTTTTTTTAAATTTTGGCAAAAGCGCGTCTCCGAAGGTCGTCATCATCGCGCCTGGCCGGCGTGCCCGCGCGTGAACCAGGCCCCGCAAATCCGGAGCACCCAGTGCTGTTTAAACACATTTCAGATAATTTCAAGTCTAAATCTATCGCACCGCGAACGGGACGCGTAAGTTCCCGCCGCGGTCGCTCGCGCGCTTTCTTTTTCGCCGCCGAAAGACGGCTTCGCGTTCATTTTTTGTAAAAATACATTTTCCAGTTTCCATCAAATCTCTCACAGTCTTTGGTCGTGCCCTCCCTCTCGCAGCGACCGCGTGTGTCTGCTTTGCGACCCCGACCCGCCCTTATCGGCTTCCGCCCTGAACGCGGCGTCCCGCGCGGCGCGTTTCAAATCAACCCCGCTCGCCTCGGCGGCTTCCATGACGATCGCGGCGGCTTGTTCGTACTTCGCCAGCCGTTGTTTCAAGCCGTCGCTTTCTTTGCGCAGGGAAACCACGGTGTCGAGACCTTTTTTGCTTTGCAATCGTCGCGCGGTGGTAGTGACGCCGTACCGCCCGTCGCCGCCTGCCTGGTACCGCCCGTCCTCGCCAAATGCGTTGCCACTCCGGGCGACGAGCTCGCTGGTAAGCGCCGCGGTGTCCGCTTCCGCTCGCCAGGTCGCGGTGTCGCCGTCCACCCGGCCTGGCACGACCTGAACCACACGAGGCCACCCAACCACGGCTTGCCCGCCCACGGTGCACCACACCACGTACGCGCCCGCGCGGTTTAGCCGCGCCACGAAGGTCCCGCGGCTTCCGGAATCGTCACCGTCGCGATTCGACGCGTCCGTCCGCGTCGTCTCTGTGAACAATACCTCCTGCGGCCCGGACGCGGCGACGGAAAGGGTTTGCCACCGCTTCCAAACCGTGGGGTTCCCGAACCGGTCCCGGGCTTGCATCTGTTGTTGTTTCAAGAAAAGGGTCAGTCATGTATTGGGCGATGTATGGAGAAACAGTCACCAGCTGAGAGATAAAACAGTCGTCTATGATTTGGGAAACGCGCAAACACGTACCTTCACCACCAGCGGTTCGCCCGCCACCGCCGCGGTCACGCCCGGGCCGAAGTGCGTCTTGGCGCCCTCTAGTTTGGCGACGCACGACGACGACGCGGCTTGCCCGGGCAGGACGTTAATTTCGAACGGCGACCCGAACACTGCTTCGCGGCCTAAACCGCTCCACACTTTCAGTGCATATCGCCCCGCCACCCGCGCTTCGAACCGGACTTCGCACGCCCCGTCCCCCGCCTCCACGGTTTCAACGGTTGCCGGCCCCACACCGCTCACCTCCACCCGAAAGGGAAGCGGGTCCGGACCGGCGGGCACGACGTTGCCGAAGCGATCGGCTCGCATGACTCGCGCCACGCCGCGGCTACCCGCGGTGAGCCGCGTGAGCTCGCTGACGTCAACCCTGCACTTTCCAACGTCCGTCGGTCCAGGGGCGCACACACCTTCCAACGCGAGTCTTGACGATTGCGACGCCAGCACAAGCAAAAACGGCCCAGCCTGGTCCACGGCGTACGACGCCGCGTACGCGCCGTCGCCCAAATCAAGCACCGCGCCTCGCGTCGGCTCTTGCCCGGGCACCTGCACTTGCAGGGTGAGGGAGGCGCCGCCTGTGACGAGGCGGTTGCCTCGCGAATCACGGGCTTCCACCACGAACCTCGCGCGCTCGCCCGCCACGCACTTGCCCGCGCCAGGCCCGCTGATGTGGCACACGGGTAAATGAACGTCCGCGGCGACGACGCTTACTCGCGTGGGGGACCCGACCACCGGGTCGCCGTTCAGACTGGCGACCAACGTGTGTTCGCCAACCTCGGGCCACCGCACGGTGGCCCGGAACCGCGACCGGTCCTTGCTCGGTCGTAACGGCACGTTCGCGCTGACCCCCGACGGACTGAGTAACCGCAAACACACGGGTTCCCGTCCCCCCACCTCGCGGCCGCTCAGCTCGAAATCCAGCGCCTGGATGTACACGGTGGTCTCCACGCCAACCGCGGGCGCCACCGCGCTTTTCGCGCCGCCGTCGGTGCCGAACCCCACGTTCGCGCCCAACGCGTCTCGCCCGAGACCCACACCGGACCCGAGCGCGAACGCGTCGCTTGTGACCCCGCCCTGCGTCGCAACCACTTTCAAGCACATCTGCCCCGCGGTGAGGCGGCCTTGCACGGCGGTGAACCGCGCGAGCGGGGTGGGGTTCTCGGCGCCGTTCACCGCGACGTGCGCGCGCCACTCCCCCGCCCTCGGGACGGTGAAGGCGAGGCCGTACGTGCCGTCGCCGTAATCCACCACGTCCGCGTCGGTGGCGCCCGCGGGGCCTAACAGACGCACCATCACCCGGTCGCCGCCTTCAAGGCACGCGTTGCCGAACCTGTCCCTCGCCACAAGCGAGGCTTTCGTGACGTCGCCCACCACGACGCCGCCCAACGCGACTAACGCGTCGCCCCGGAGCACGCACTGATTAGGGTCCGTCTGCGCGGCGACGACTTGCAGGTTCCTGGGGAACCCGGCGACGGCCCGGCCGCCCACGGTGACCCTCACGACGTACGACCCGCTCTTCACGGGCGCCCCGGTGAACCGCCGCTCCATGTTTGACACCGACGACGCGGTGAAGGCGACGTCGTCCGGCCCCACGGCATCCACCCGAACGCGCGACGTCGCGTCGTTCGCCAACGCGTCCTCCCTTGATTCCTCGTCCCCGAAACCGCCAAACGTGGTGGGGTTGCCGAACCTGTCCCTGGCGAACACCGCGACGGTGGCCTCTCTTCCCGCCATCGCAACCAGCATACCCCCCGGGCGCTCCTTCGCGCCCGTAAGCGTCACCACGCACTTCGCCCTGTCCGGGGCGGCTGGTGCGAGGGTTACCGTGAGCGGCGCGCCCGGCAACACATCCCGCGCCAAGCCGCCCCACCACCGGCGCTGCGACTCGGCGGCGAACACTCTCAGGACGTACGTTCCGGCTTCGTCCGCGTTGAATCGCGCGATTTGCCAAGGCGCTGTCGGGTGGTTCGTGTCGACCCCGACCTCCGCTTCAACCGCGCCCGGTCCGTCGCCGTCCGCCACGACCACCAACGTTCCCGCCGCGTCCGCCTCTCGCGACGCTATTAACTTCCCCCGCGCGGAAAGCGTCGCCGCGTCCGCCGCTTTGTCGCGCCGGTTCACCGTTTGCCCGCGCGTCGCGGAGGTACTGGTGGTGAGTTTTAACTGGTGGTAGCCCGCGCCGCCGCCGGCGAAAGACGTTCCATACACGGTATTCCCGAACCGGTCCCGGCACCGCACCTTGAGCTCCAACGTTTCGCCGGAGCGCCATTTCGGTGTGGTCGCGCTTGGGGGTTCCACCAAGCACTTGGTGGGGTCCAGCACATCCGGCGCGATTGAAACGACACACGTCCTCGACTGCCCCGCCGTCGTGAGCGTGAGGTGGTACCGGCCGGCTTTCTTAACCGTGTACCGAATCTCGTACGCGCCGGTTCCCAAGTCCGTGGAGACCGCTTCGGTTGGAACACCGGTGATGTCGATTCGGTCCAGGAAACCTTTTTTGGGGTCACTCTCGGCCGGGGTGCCGTTTTCGTCAAAAGCGGCCACCAGCGGGTACATCGTGGCGACGAGCAGCGCGCCGCCCCGGGTTAACCGGCCGCCGCCCGGGTTCGCGGATTCAAGAACAACCACGCCCTCCACACCCGCGACGCAGGTTTCAGCGCCGCGGCCTGACACGAAGGAACTCTCCAGGTGCACCACGGCGCGCGCCGCAGCACGCGCTCGGATCTCGTCGCGCCCGACCAGCGCGGCGGTTCGCTCGGCGACGTTTGGCGGCAAAGCCGCCATCACGCGGTCCGCCGCGTCCACCGAGAGTTTGTCCAGCATCGCGGCGGCGGCGGCGGCGTCTAGCCCTCCAGACGCGATCATCGCCGCGGCTTTGTCGGGAGGCAGCATCGCCTGCGCCGCGGCGGCGACATCAGGGTCCATTGATGACGCCGCCTGCGCCGCCGCGAAAGGGTCCATACGGGAAAGCATCGCGGTCAATCGAGAACTCACGTCGCTCGCCGCGTCACCGGCGTACCCGTGGTCGCCGACGCCGTCGCCTTCTTTGTCGCCAAAGCCGCCGACGCCGCGCCCACCCGCACCAGCACCCAAGCCCCGACCGCTGCGCCTTCCAGCACCGGCTCCGACGAAGCCTTCGCCGCCGTCGCCGTGCATACCGGCGACGCCTCCGCCAGGACCGAACCACCCGCCCCCTTCCCTGTCCACGAACGCCTCCGCGTCCGCGCCGCCCAACAGCGCGGCGCGCTGCGCCGCTTCCATGGCCTCGCCCGCGAGCCCCGGGTCCATCGCGCTCGCCGCCGCGGCTGCGGCGTCCGGGTCCATCTTTATGAGCATGGCCGCTCTTTTATCGGGAGGCATCTCTTCAAGCATCGCCGCCACCACGGTGGGGTCCTTCACCAAGCCCGCAATCGCCGCGGCGACCCGCGGGGGGACGTTCGCGGCGGCGGCGGCGGCGAGCGCCGGGTCCAGCGCGCCCAGCGCGCCGGACGCCGACTCGGGGTCCTCGGCGTACATCGCCGCTAACAAAGCGGCGGCGGCGGCGCCTCCCGTGTTGCCACCACCCCCAGCGCCCCCAGAAACACCGGTGTCCGATCCCTCGAACCCGATCAGCTCCAGGGCTTCCACAGTCGCCGCGGCGAAGGCGTTGCCGGCGGCGCCGCCGCCCTCGGCGACCGCCGCGGCCATCGCGATCGCCCCTCGCTTCGGCCCGAGCCACGAAACAAGGTACGCCGCTTTTGTGGCGCTGAGCCTGGTTAACACGGCGCCTTGCGCGTGCTGTGGCAAACGCGCGAAGAGGTGCGCCACCGCCCTTCCGCTGTTGGGAATGCCCCTTTCGCTCCCCCGCATCGCCACATCAACCATCGCCCCGACGTGCGCGGCGCACGTATCAGGCGACCGCTTGCACAGCGCGGTGGTCGCGTCCGCGGCGAGCGAAGGGCCGTTCGCGATGTCCGGGTTTTCCTCGCACAGCGCTTCTAAAACCGCCGCCGCTTGAACTGAGGTGATGCCCACCAGCGCCTCCAGCAACCGGTCGCCCGGTAAACGGGACAGCGCGCACGCCGCAGGCCGTGGCACCATGTGTTCCACCCCCGCGTTGGACCACCGCAAATTAAGCTCGCGCAAAATATCCGCGGCGCCGTCCGCGGACATGGCGCTGAGGTACGCCCCGAGCGCGGGCGGGGTCATGGCTTCCAGCACCGCAACTCGGGTTTCCTTGCAGCACTGCGCCAGGGTCGCGATCGCCTCGGACGCGTCCATGGCGCAAACCGCACCTGCCGCGACTGACGGGGACATCGCGTCCACCACGCCCCCCGCTGTTTGCGGGTCCATGCGTGCCAGCACCGCCCCAGCGGCGGCAGGGCGCATATCCGCAAGCGCCTGCGACGCGACTTTCGCGGACATGCCGCTCAGCGACCGCGCCGCGCGTTCAGAAGCCGCGGCGCTGGGTTTCAAACCGCCGCCGCCGAACTCAAACCTGCGCGAGCTTCTGGATGCTTTGGAGTCGCCGGAGTCGTACCCGTCGTTTTCGTCGTATTCGTCGCCGTCACCGGCGCCGGCGACTCGCACGCGCCGCGTACGTTCCACGCCGGTTTCGTCCACATACGTCTCGTCCACCCACTCTTTTCGCCGCACGTGTTTGGAGATAACCCCGTTCTTGGTGGTGGTGGTGG
>TARA_B110000261_G_scaffold124369_1_pt1 | contig 13915 bp, 7 predicted proteins | sample TARA_B110000261 | Tara Oceans TARA_B110000261 (sample SAMEA4397705) | marine metagenome | biome: Polar Biome; feature: [DCM] deep chlorophyll maximum layer (ENVO:01000326); material: water (ENVO:00002006), including particulate matter (ENVO:01000060) such as... | depth 20 m | reverse complement strand
ACGCCGCGCACCTGCTCTTCCGCTTGCCGTGAGGGCAACCGGTGCACGCCAAGCAGTCGTATTTCCGCTTCCCGTGAGGGCATGGCTTGCATGCCGCGCAGTTGTACGTCTGCTTGCCGTGAGGGCAACCGGTGCACGCCACGCAGCCGCTTTTCCGCTTCCCGTGAGGGCAGGGGTTGCAGTCCCCGCAGTCGCTTTTCAGCTTGCCGTGGGGGCAGGGGGTGCACGCCACGCAGTTGCTTTTCAGCTTGCCGTGCGGACAGGGGTTGCACTCCGCGCACTGGTATTTCACCTTGCCGTGAGGGCACGGGCTGCACTCCTTGCACACGTGTTTCTCCTTCCCGTGCGGGCACCGCTTTCGTCCCATCACGCCCAGTCGGTCACACGCGGCGCGCGCCACGACGTGTGCGCGTCACGCGAAGAAAGGAGTCGTAGCTTTCAAGTGACGTTTCGTCCGAGAGAGGTGGGCTCGTGAAAAATTAACTCGTCAATTTTAACCAGAACGTTAGTACAAATCTAATTGCAACGCCGATGAAAAACGAAAATTTGTCTGCTAAATGCAGTTAGTTGTCCTTGTCCACTTCAGCGCGCGTATCTTCTGCGTCGAAAACGCTCAGTTTCCGAGAGGGGGGGTTTCGCGTGACGACATGCGTGAGGCCTTCCGCATGACCAGTAGCGCCCAAAAACGCAGACATGGACGCTACACTCATGGTCTAGGCTCCACAAGCGTCCGCGGCGCAAACAGATGCGTGTGCGCTGCGGAGAGGCGGACGAGACCAAGGTCAGAATTCTGACCATCAAAAAGTGCGCAACGGGCGTCCTTTGGTCTTATTTGTCGGGTCTGACTGTCTGTCTGTCTGCAACTCTGCGGCATGACACGCTTTTTCGTCCTCTTATCTTTAGCGTACCGCATCGGATATTTTTGTCGGATACAAGGTTAAACGCTTCTTTTGCAGGTTTGAGCACGAACGACTGGTCGTTTGTCGAGTTAAAACGCGAAAGTTCGACAGCCGACACCGAAGGTGAAAAAAAACGCGTTCCCTCCTAGAAAACGAGTCCACACCTTGGCGCGTCGTCGGGCGCGATGCCCCCCTCGGTCTCCCCCTCGGGGACAGCGAGGGAGTCCCTGGGTGATAGGGCGCTGGAGTCGGTCACGGCGAGCGCGAATACCCAGATTTGGGCGGTCAAGTCCCTGGGTGAGCTCCCAGGGCCACGCGCGGAATGGGCGCCTCCTAAAAGACGCGCCAGGAGATTCAACGCGGAGTTGACTCTGCAGGGAAGCGTGCATTTGGACCCGGTGACACACGGCGAGGTGGTGTCGGAACACCTGAATCCGCAACGAATGAGGCAAGCAGGCCTCCCGTTCGAGGTACGCAGCACCCTTCGAAAAGAGTCCGAAACGCGACCGATCGGGGGACCCATCATCATTTACGCGTTCGTTGCCTCCTGCCGGATTCGGCAAAAATCTTGAAAAGAAGGCAACGAACGCCAGTCAACGCCCGGACGAAATCAAACGCAATCAACTCAAACTAACCGACTCCTGACGTACCCTTACCCTACACTAAAACCTTAAACCCCCCTGTAGGTCGAGACGAGCGACTCGATGACCCTCGACGAGCTGAAAGCCGCGGCGATGGTTTCTTTGTACGGCCCGCTCTCGCCGGGCGCGGAGACGGAACGGTGGCGCCGCGTGGCGGTTGTTACCGACCCGGCTTCCGACTCGGACGTCTCGGACGCTGAGCACGATTTCGAGGAGGAAGACGACACGGTGCCGATTTTCGAGTGGGTCGGGGTTGCCGATTTGCGAATAGAGCACGTGCGCCACGAGTGGGACGAGTTTGTTCCTGCTTCGGGAGAGGAACGGGACGTCGTCGGCGACAACGAAAAGTGGGCACAAATCGCATCACGAAATCCAGAGCCGAGCGCCGTCGCGCGCTTGGACGTTTTGAGAAAACTAGGGACGCGAACAAAAATGTTACTGAACCAGGAAGCCTTCGACGTGATGGATTCCAGCGCAAAGAAAAGCACACAATCAACTCTCGAGTCCACTGCGCGTCAGCTGTGGGAGATGAGCTGCGACTCGCGAATTTTGGGCCAGGCGACCGGGTTTCAACCAGAATCGTTCGCCGCGATCGTCGGGTTTCTGGAAGCGCCCGGAACAATCGTCACGCCCACGGCCAGGAGAAACGCGTGCGCCGCGGCGTGGAGTCTCGCGGTTTCCACGAGCGGGCGCTCGGGACTACTCTCAAGCAAGGGTTTCGGGGAGTGCAACGAGGACGAGGACGGGGGGGACGGGGTCGCGATCGTGCGGGCGCTGCGGAAACTGGTGGCATCGGCAAACGCAGCGGTTGCGAAACTGGAGACGGCTGCTATTACGGAAACGAAAAACAAAGCCGCCGAAAACGCCAAAAACGCCGTTGCGTTTGTGGAGCTCGAGAACGAGTCACTCGGGAGTGATACCGGGATACATGCGGAGGCTTTGCCGGACGAAACCGTCGCCCCGGGCGAAGGCACAGAACACGCAGCGGTGACAGACACTGGAGACGCGCCTGCAGTCGCGGAAACCGACGCGGACGCGGTGGATGAAACGCAAGCGCCGACTTCCGAGACGCCGGCGCTAATGCCGACCCCGGAAGGTACGAAAGAACCTCCAGGTACACAGGAGAAAGACGTAACACCCGAGCCCCAAATGTCCTCTGAAGAAAGCGACACAATCGCTTTGTTCACGCACGCAATGAACACAATCGGGGTGTTCGCGGTGGATCACCGGTTCCGCGCGGCGTACGCGCGCGCCGACCCTACGTTCACCACGCTAATCGACGCATGCGGCGGTTCCGTGATGAATCAAACGCTCTCGCATCTTCGCGCCACCGCGGCACGCACTCTGGCCAGCGCTTTGATTCGCGACCCCGGGTGTCGCAAACGCGCGGTGCGAAGCGGCGGGTTCGGCGCTATGCTTTTACTGACCGCCGAAACTCGGAACCCTGAGGTGAAACTCGCGGCGTCTACAACATGCGCGTGTTTCGCGCGTGAGCCTAACGTCGTGGCCAAGCTGCAAACCCTGGACGCTGATTTGCAAACGAACGCGCGCGCGATGGCCGGGTGCCTTGCGGTGTCCCTGGAGAGGTCGTCACCCAGAACACACCACGAAAAAAAACGCGATCGCGACACCGCGCGCGCCGTGTCCGCCTCGATGGCGGGCATGATTCGCGCGGCGGTGCGACGCGCGTCGCGAGCTGGGAAGAAAGCGGCCACCGTGCACGATCAGAAACCCGCGTTCGCAAACACCACAACCACAACCACGCCAATCCCAACCGCCACGCTTTCGCAGATGGTCGCGCACGCGCACGCGCTGAGCGTTTCTTCTCGTGTTTTGGTGGGGGAAATGCAGGTCGCGGCGTCGTTCGGGGTGCTCGCGGCAATCGCCGAGGACCGAACAACGTGCGAACGCGCCGTGCGTCTCGGCGACCGCCCGCAAACGCCGCCGCCGTTCACGGAAACAGAAATGGAAACGCACCAGCGCGAGGCGTTTCAAGCGCGGAAGGAAGGGCGGGAGTTTGTCGCGCCGGTTCGCGTGAAAGCGATTTGGGACCCGAAATTGTCGGTACTCGAAACGTGCGCCAAGACGCTGTGCAAGGGGAGCAGCAAGGGAAACCGGGTCGGTGACAAAACAAAAACACCGGGTCCCGAGGACGGGTGCGCCAGGGTCGCCGCCGCCGTGGTGCTGGCTCGGGTTTTGGAACACACGAAAACCGACGACGACGCCGCCGCCGCCGACGGCGAAACACAAAACCTCCGCGAAACAGAACACGCGTTGCGCGGCGCGCATCGACGTTTCCTGGCGTCCCATGGAAACGTCATGTCTTCGCTGTTGACCAGTTTGGAACGCGGCGCGTGCCACCCCATTTGGCGCGTTTCGCTCGCGGAAACAACGTCCGCGGCGCTCATGTACCTTTGCACGCCAAGTTCGGAAAGCTGCCCTCGGTCTTTGGACGACATAAAGCGCCTGGCGCGGCTGGCCGTGCGCCCCGTGACGCCCCGTGACGACGGGAGTGACAGTTCCGACGGTGCCGACGCCGACGTCTCCGTAACCCAAACAGGCGTCTCCTCTTCGTTCCTAGCCGCGGCGGTGTGGGCGATTGCGCGCTCGCCAGCGGGAAGAGACTCTTTGCTCGCCGCATCGCCCGACTTGATCGCACGCTTCGTGGCCGCGGGCTCCGCGCTGGTGCCGAGCGCGGCGGCGAGGGTCGCGAAGGACCGGTTTCCGGAGGGAGGGGAAGGGCGTGCGGAAGGGCAAGGGGAAGGGCATGCTGAATCTACAGAGACAACAACAGAACCGCATGAATCATCCACGGAGACGACAACCACAGAACCGCGTGAATCATCTACACCGACAACACACGAACAGCACGAATCAGCCACGGAAACGACACACGAGCTGTCGTCAAGAGTCACCGCTCTGGAGTTCATCGTCGCGACGGTGTGGCTGTTGAGCTACGGCAATACGGATTCGGTTCGCGGGCGCGGCGAGGTACACGGCGAACACGAAACCGGGTCGTGTTTTTGGACGGGATCGTCGTCAAACGAAAGTTTGGGGGTCGAGGACCAGACTCTTTCGAGCCTGACCGTGGCCCTCGCAAAAGCATGGGACAAGGTGACCGAGATGAAAAAAATCGAGCAGGCGGGGGATGTCCCGCCGATAACGCGCAAAGCGGCGGAAGCCCTGGCGACGCTCGCGGAAAACGCGGTGGCCGCGGCGCGAGAAGCGGCGCGCGAATCGGCGGGGACGCGAGCGGAGTTCGCGCGTACGAAACGCGTTGCGATTTTGCGTTTTTTGAAAAACGTCGTAGCGCTGCCGGCGTCGGCACTCACCGCCAAAGCCCGGATCGCCGCGATCGGTGCGGGGTGGAACGCGTGTTGTTTGTCCCCGGAGGCGCGTCGCGAATCGCTGGAGCTTGGATTCTTCGACGCGCTGGAGCGGTGCGCGATGGACGGCGGCGCCGCCGCGACGACGCCGGTAGTGCTCGCCGCGTACAACGCCATGGAAAGCTTGTTGGGTTCGTTCGATGACGTCGCGCACCACGTGGGCGGTCCGAAACGCCTCACCGCGGTCGCCACGCAACTCGCCTCGTCGTGCGATTTGCGCGAGCGCCAGCGCGGCGCGCGCGGGCTTGCGTTTATCACCAGCAGTTTATTCGCGCACAGGGAGGACGCGGTTTTCGTGAAAACCTTGTTGCTCGGAAACGGCGCGGCGAAGTTGTTGCTATCGATGCTGTGCCCAGCAACGGACGACGACGACGACGACGACGGCGAGCCCACGGGACCGATGGACACCGGGGCGGATGGCGATTCCGATTCCGAAACGCGCGGCGGCGAACACGGCGAGTTCGCTTCGTTTGGTTCCGCGGCCCAAAAAACCGATTTGGTGCCGCGACCCAAAAAACAACAATCGCGAAATGAAATTCTCCGCGCCACCGAGATGTTCGCCGCCGCGGCGTTGCGTAACCTCAGCGTGGTTCCCGGTGGGCAGCTAACGCTCGCGAAGCAAGGTTTGTACACGCTTTTGAAAACAAACGCTTCCGCTGAGCTGAGCGCACGAAAAATGAGCTCGATCGGGGGCGGGTTCGTTACGGGCGGCGACCTGATCGGCGGGTGCATTCGCAACGTCGCGTCGCACCCGAAAAACCGTACCCGGATGTACAAACTGGAGTTAAGGGCGAAGGCGATGGAACGGGTGTTGCACGGGGAGGCGGAGGAAAACACACACACCTCAACGCGGCACGTCGGGGGCAAGGCCGCAGTAGCCGCGCGTTTGGTGGGGGGGGCGCACGAACGCGCTTCTTCCCTGGGAACCACGTTTGAGAAACTCACCGCGCGCCGGCGGCGGCAAACGGCTTTTCTGGGTGGACGGGATACGCGTACCGACGAAAACGGCGTCGTGGGTCGGTCGCCTGCGTTTGTTGTGCCCCCTTGTCGCTCGGCGGCTGGGGTGAAAGGAAACGGCGCCTCCGATTCGTTGTCTCACGGAAACCACGCATCCGGCCCGACACCGGCGGACCACCACGGCCACGGTTCCGAATCGGACGCCGATTGGAGCGATTCCTCCCACGAAACGGTTTGCGAAACGAGTACCGAAAACCTGGTATCGTCGAAAGTTTCTTCGAAACGCACACACGATCTCCAAACGACGCCTCCGACCGAGCAGACCGACGACGACTGGCTTTCGCAGATGATGACCCGGCACGCCGCGACTGAACTCACGCTTCCGGCGACTTCCGGTACCGCTTCAAAACGCAACGCAACGAACGATGTCGCGTTCAACCACGGCCTGGCCTTGCTGGCGCACTCCATGCGCGCGCCGTTGAGACACGTCTGGGCGAGGCCGGAGATCACGGCGGACGTCGACGTGGTGGGGAACCCGAACTGGATCGCGAACCGAGGCGCGACGCGGATTTCCATGATTGGCCCGCCGCGACGGGGGGGCTTGGAAACAAAGGTGTCGCATCTCACAGACTCGTTCGCGAAACTCGACACGAACGGCAAGTCCGGGTTTCACGGTTCCTCTCCTGGGAACGACTCGGTGTGCGAGGTTTCCATCGGCGCCGCGACGACACCGGCGCGGCCGACGTCGCTGCGTTCGCTGTTTTTGGAAACCTTGCCCGAAACGGGTGACGTGTTGAAACACGCGTCCCTGTTGTTCTTCCCGCAGCAGTACAACCCCGCTCCTGAAGTGTGTGCGCTGCCTGTTGATGGGCACACGTTACACGTTGTCGACCCGAAGGACACCACCCGACGCGGCGCGTTCGGCGACGTCGCGCCGCGGGCCGTGCGGTTGGTGGTAACCGAAGTTTTATGCCGCCGAAGCGAGGAGGAGGTACGTGTTGGGCCTTTCCTAAATCCCGCCTCCCTGTTTTCCCATACAAGACTGACACTTTTCTTTTACAATCACAGCACTTGGCGGTTTTGGCGCTGAAAAACGCAGCTGTGGAGACCGAGGAACGCAAGAAGAACGGCTTGGGCGGCGCTAAGTTACGCAAAGGGGTTTCGTGGCACGCCGAGCCTGGCGATGTTGTCGCCGAGGAGTCGGGGAAGGACGCGGGCGACCGAAGTTCGACCGAAGTCCGGGAACAGTTCGACCCGCGGCGGCACGGCGTTTTTTCGAGCCGAAGAACCGAAAGCGATGCCAAAGACGTGTTCGACCGCTCGTCCGTGTACGACTTGATGTTCGACAGTGACTGGTCGGAGTGGGTTTTGGGTGGTGGGGGTGTCGTTGCCAACAACGCTCGGTCAACCGCAGTCGGTCAGCAGTCGGTCAACACCAACGAATTCAAACCGACCGGCGCCAAGTTTTTAAAAGTCAGACTGCAGCGCATACGCCAAGCCGCGATTGACGCCGGGTCGGCGCCTGTGAACGACGAAAAAGACGCACTCGCCGAAACGCGCGCCACGCTCAGGGCGTACTACGAAGAAACAGTCAGTGCGTTTAGTTGGTTCGCGGTGGTTCTGGAACCTGCCGCGGATGATTCATCCGGAACCTTCCGCATGACCCGGTCCGCGTTCGAGGTATTCGCCAACACCTGTGTTTTCGCGCAGCCGCGAAGCAAGTGCACCAAGGCGCACGTCGCCGCTTTCTTCGACGCCACGGCCGGGCCCGAACACTCCGCCGCCCTGTCGCGCGCCCAGTTCCTCGAGTTGTTAACCAGACTCGCGGACGCGAAGTACGTCAAGTCGGGACTTGTGCTGTCGCTGGCGGAGGCGATTGCGATGCTTTTTGAAAACGACATTCTGCCCAACGTCAGTGGTGATGTCCTGGCGGACCCGGAGGCGTTCCGGGAACGATTGTACGCGGAAGACGTGGATGCGGTGTTCCGAGGCGACGCGAAAGAAAATCTTTTGGGAGATGAGGAACGGTCCAGAAAGTTTGACGAACACGGGCGCCGGGTACACGCAAGCTCACCGAGCACGAAACGCTGGCAAAGCCTGTGTGTTTTGTTCCAGACGTACAAAGACGCACAGGACACGGACAGAATGCGACTCGCGGGGTGGCTTCAAATGCTGAAAAAATGCGGGATTCCGAAACGCGTGTTTCGCGTTTCCGAATCGGGGTTCGGTTTGGAGGATGCGAAAAGCGCGTTCGCGCGGTCGCAATCGCGGGTCGTTCGATTCCACGCACCCGCGAACGACTCAATAAACTTCACGGATTTTCTGGAAGCACTCGCCAGAGTGGCGGACCGGTTCCGGGAGATCGGGGAGGAGACGGATGAGGAGAGTGACGACGAGGAGGAAGACGGGGACACGGAGACGGATGAAGACGCGAAGGAAGACACGGCGTCGTCTCGCGCTCCCAAAAAACAAACAGACGTCCCCGTTGCTTTGCACGGCGAAGGCGTCGGTGACCCTGACGCTCCTGACGAGTTCGATTTGTTCGCGCAGAAACCGCTCGCCGCGAAGCTCGATTTGTTCCTCGAGTTTGTGTTTGCGAAACAGTCGGGCGAAACACGGGAAACCAAAACGCTCAGTCGAGCCAATGGCGCTTGATTTCTTAATCGAACATCGAGCAACTAGGGCGGTTAGATCCTAGCCTTTTATACTAAGCGAACGGGGATCGATTCAAACTCCCGACGCGGCGACGATAAAACATCCGAGTGTTGTTACAAACAAGTACATCAATTCCATTGTTACAAGGTTTCACGTATTACGGGGTACACGTAGTACACGTAGTCTACTGTAGTACAAGTAGCGCGCGATTCATTCACCGCGCGAGCCTCGCCGTTCGGTCAACCTTTCTTCCCTTCCCTTTTGCTTTTTTTGTCGTCGCGTCGGTGTCGTTTTCGGCGAGACTACTGGCCTCGTCGCGTTCCGCCGCTACATCTTTCGCGCCCCGTTTCGGCGGCCCTAGCGCAAAGTCCCCAACAGGCACCTCCATCACCCTCCCGCTCACCTGGCCCACCGCGCAGAAACTGCCCCCCATGCTTCCCTTGAGCGCCCGCAACGGCGCTTGGCTGGTGTACTCGAAGGACGTGCCTTTTTCCAACACGGGCTGAAACCCCACCACACCGGTCCCCCGGACCTCCTCGGTGTTGCCGTCCTCGTCTTGAATTACCCAGTGCCGTGACACAAGCTGCACGGGTTCGTCGCATGCGACGTTTTGGATGGAAACGGTGTATGAGAACACGAACGCGTTCTCCGCCGGTACCGACATCTCGGGAACCAGCGCGGCGCGCACGGCGACTCGGACGCCGTCGCTCGACGTCACGTCGCTGTTGCTCTCCGCGGCCATTCCCTCCAGCAAAACCGCCCGTCGCCGTAACAGCGCATGCGCCGCGATGGCGTCGTCAAGGCGAGACATTTCAGTCGTAGTACGCATCGCACGCGCTCGTTCTTCCGCCAACGCGCCCGATTCGCGCGATTTGTGAACCTCGTCGATGAAAACATCCGCGTCGGAACCGTGGCGGAACGAGACACGCACCAGCGCGTCCACGGCGTTTGCGGACCCGACCGCGAGTTGGGACTTGTACCCGGGCAGGATCTCGCGCAAACGCGCGCACTCGGCCTGTTTGGGGGGGGGACACGAATCAGCGTACGCCGCGGAGTCGGGAACGGAAAGTGGGCGTTTGGGGAGTACTCGAGGAAAACGAGATCCCTAACAAAAGAATGTTTTGAAACTCGGCGCATCCTGTTGCGCACCTCGGGGAAAACGTCGACGGTGCCGTGGCGCTGAATCTGCGCGTCGATACGCTTGCTGCTGCGTAACAAGCCGCGATACAGCACGCGCCCGAGAGAGAGTGTCATGCCCCTCGTGCGTGCGAAAGTGGACGAGGGTGCCGCGTCAGCGTGACGTCGACTAAGATTGTTTATTATTTTTCTGCTGGCAAATTAATTTTTGTGATGAAGGTGCCCGAATCGTCTTGAAACGCGAGTCAACGATCTCGCGCCACACGCGACCGCGCTCCGCCGCGTTGACGCGGGGCCGACGCGGCGCGAGGTCGTGCGTTTGCTCCGGACCGGTGTGTCGCGTTTGACAAGAACCTCTTGTTTCACGCAATGGGTTTCATCACCCCCCTGTTCGTGTGGGAGGAAACCGATGCGGAGGTTACGGTTCGCGTGGAGGTAAAAAACGTGCCTCGCGCCACAATCGATGTGTTCGCGTCGAGTTGCTACCTGAAGGTGAACGCCCCCCCGTTTCTTTTTTCGTGCGACCTGCACGGCGAGATTGTGGAGCAAACGTGCGTCGCCACCGTGGACGCGTTCGGGGTTCACTTCCGGTGCCCCAAGGCGGAACCGGGGATTACGTGGGGACGTTTACGTCGGGAGGTGGCGGGTGGCAATTTGGCCAACGCAGTTGAGGAACGCGATTTGCTAACGGAACGCAGGCGCGCGTCCGTGGAGCAGGCGCACGCGAGGGTGGTTGCGGAAAAACGCGCCGAGCTTAAGAAGAAAGAGCGCACGGACAAGGCGTACCTGGAGAAGCAGTGGGAACTCGAGCGAACGAAGCGGGTTACCATCGAGCGACGGAAAGACGCGGAGATGGCGGAGGAGCGGGCGCGGTTGCGTTTGTGGCAGGAAGACGGCGATAAACGCGCGGCGAGCGGCGGGAACAATTCCGACGAGGATGTGGAGTACGACAGCGACGATGACGTCACCGCTCGAGCTGCGAAGGAAAAAGGTACACGGAAAGCGCGCGAGCGCGAGTTCGCGGATGCAATTCTCACGCCGGACGCGGTGCAGGCGGCGGAAGGGCTCGGCTCCGTTTTGGTTGAACCCAAGCCGGTCGATTGCGAAATGAACGACAAGGCGCTTGAGGCGATGTTGGTGCGCGACGACGCGGACGAGACGGAGTCGGATCGAGTCACCGTGGAAAGAAAGACACTGGAACTGAAACAAAAACAGAAAGCGAAAGCCTCGGAAGAGGCGCGCGCGGCGAAGGCGGCGCATTTGAACCGCCCGTTTCCCGCAAAGCGACAAACCATCCAACCCGTGACGATCGAATTCACGAAGCTGGAAACCGACCACATGCCCGCGCGGGCGTCGCGGGAAAGGGAGATTCGCGAGTGGCGGCGAAAAAACACACCCAAAACAGGTGCTTCGCGAAAAGAACACGAACCCGCGGATATCACCACCCGCGAGCCCATTTACCTGAAAGACAAGGCCGATTCGTTTTTCAGGGTGGGCGATTTCAAAAGCGCGACGAGGGCGTACACGAACGCGGTTGACGTTGAGAGAAGCGCGCCGCACCCCGACGGGGTGCTTGTTAAGATTCTCGCGAACCGCGCGGCGTGTTTCTGCGCGTTGGGAGAGTTCGACTCCGGGGAGCAGGACTGCAGTGACGCCTTGGATTTACTGGAAAAAGAGGAAGGGGACGAGGACGGCGCGCGGTGGTCGCCGGGTGAAATAAAAAAGCAGAGGTTCAAGCTGTTGGTGCGACGCGCGATGTGCTTTGGACAGATGGGTAAGGGCCTTTCCCAATCACCACACACCGCCTCTGTGATTGCCCATACTCGTACCAGAAGGGACGTCTTCCCTCTGCCCTGACTGTTTGTCCATACATCGCGACATACAAGACTGACATTTATTTTTACAATCTCAGGCGACGCGGCGGGCGCGGCGTGCGATTTGAGGGAAGCGGTGAGGCTCGCGCCGGACGATTCCGCGAAACAGACTTTGCTGAAAGACTTGAGGGAGGCGGAACGTTGTGTCGCGCCGATGACAGCACAGGAAACCAGGGTGATTGGAGATGAGCGGTACCGAAACGGGGACACACACGGCGCGCTCGCGGCGTACCACGCGGCGCTGGCGATGCCGTTTTCGTTTTCCTCTGAAGAAGATGAGCACGAAGTCTCCGATGAAGTCTGTTACGTGACGCGCCGCGCCACAGAGCGTTCCTTAGCCCACGCCAACCGCGCGGCGGTGTTTCTGTCCCTAAGCGACCACGGCGCCGCGCACGACGACTGCGAGGAGGGGCTGGATGTGCTGCTTCGCGCTGTGGGGGGTGATTCGGCAAGCGCGCGGACGGCGGCGGTGAGTGTAAACTTGCGCGGCGACGCCAAGACGGCTTGCGAAAAATTACTACACCGTCGCGCCGCCGCGAGCGCGCACCTGCGCCGGTACCAGTCCGCCGCGCTTGATTACGAGGTCTTGGTGGAACTCGCCACGGATGATGAAACGAAACAGGCGCGGAGTGACGACGCGCGGACGGTACGGGCGCTGGCTGATGAAGACGGGGGTGAATGAGTGATGATTGTGATGAATGAGGAAGTTTAATCAAATGCATTTGGAAAACGCGCGACGAATCGAGCGCTTGAACGCATTGCACTGGCGCGATGGAAAGAGCCGCGGCTTTGGAAAGTTTTTTTCATGTGCAGACCGCCGCGCGTGCGCGTTTCACCACACCTCGGCGCACACGCGAGTCAGTCACCCTCCGAAATCGGCCACCATGGGGCTCACGTTCACCAAGCTTTTCAACAAGCTGTTCTCCAAGAAGGAGATGCGCATCCTGATGGTACGCTGGGGGGTGTTTCCGGGCAACTTCGTTCGGGAAAAGTTTGGCATCCGTTGTGTCGCGCACGATCGCTGATCCCTTTCCTTTCCTCTTCTTCACGCAGGTTGGCCTGGATGCCGCGGGTAAAACTACCATTCTGTACAAGCTCAAGCTTGGCGAGATCGTCACCACTATCCCTACCATCGGTACGTGTTTCCCCAGCGCTTGAAAGGGGGGTCGCGAAGCACACGGCGTTCGAGATCCGGCGCGTCAATTTGCCGCGTGGGGCGTCACACGTTTCGAAGCGACGGATTGATGTTTTGTCTCGCAGGAAGGGTGCCACGACTGACCGCGCCTCTTTCCCCCTCCCCGTTCCCCACCCAACCAGGTTTCAACGTCGAGACCGTGGAGTACAAGAACATCTCGTTCACCGTGTGGGATGTCGGCGGGCAGGACAAGGTACGCGCGTGTTGGCAACCCCCATCCGCCCCCCGGCCGACTTTTCATGTGCAGCAGCCTTCCGCGCGAGCCCGCGGAATGGAAAAAAAGCCGATCAACGCGGCTTCAAAGGGCACGTCGAAAGGCAAAGAGCAAAGCGTGTTGAGCGATCGATTTATTCAAAGACAGGTCCCTTGCAAACGAGGCCGAGGTTCCAGGCCAGGTGGCGAGTTATTTTTGGCACCATCACGATGAACTCCTGGCGATCGTCATCTGACCGCCCGTCCCGTCCATCACCCCCCTTCGAACCCAAACAGATCCGCCCCCTCTGGAGGCACTACTTCCAGAACACCCAGGGTTTGATTTTCGTGGTGGACAGCAACGATCGCGACCGCGTTTCGGAGGCGCGGGACGAGCTGCACCGCATGCTGAACGAAGGTGCGTGCACTGTTTTACCTCTAACGCTGGTGACTGTTTGTCCATACATCGCCCAATACACATTACGAGATACCCCCACGCTCGAGAGACTCGCGACTGACACCTAGTTTTCCTCATCGCAAGACGAACTTCGCGACGCGGTGCTTCTCGTGTTTGCGAACAAACAGGATTTGCCCAACGCCATGACCGCGGCGGAGATCACGGACAAACTCGGGCTGCACAGCATTCGGCAGCGGCACTGGTTCATCCAGTCGACGTGCGCCACGTCAGGGGAAGGTTTGTACGAGGGCTTGGACTGGCTCGCCACGAACATCGCGAACGCGGGGAAGTAGGCTGGAGTTGATGATGATGATTCCGGGAATGGCTTTCAAACCGCAGAGCGCTCGGGGGTTACGACGATACGAAAGGTTTGCCGCGGACGTGCGAGCGGAACCGGTTGCGTATTGGGGTGCGGCGAATTGAAGCGTGTGTTTGGTGTGTCCTTTGAGGGGAGTTGCGAGCGGCGGGAAGGATCCGGGCGGACACGACACGTTTCGGCGAGAGTAGTCGGACACGGAGGGG
>TARA_B110000261_G_scaffold104482_1_pt1 | contig 13940 bp, 10 predicted proteins | sample TARA_B110000261 | Tara Oceans TARA_B110000261 (sample SAMEA4397705) | marine metagenome | biome: Polar Biome; feature: [DCM] deep chlorophyll maximum layer (ENVO:01000326); material: water (ENVO:00002006), including particulate matter (ENVO:01000060) such as... | depth 20 m | reverse complement strand
TCTAATGCTTCGGTCTGACTTATCTTCGCTCCGTTCGGTGTAGTGTAATATATTTCGTCCTGTATTGCCATAAAATTTTATATACTAATTATTAACAGTTTATAGGTAAACCTGTAGCTAACTCAATTTTTTTACCACCCTCACAAGGACCAAACTTCAATGCTTCTTCTGCTGCTGCATCGTCATCTTCTTTAGTGGTAGTAGTTTTTTTCTTTCCTGTAAAACCTTCAGACTCAGCAATTTTTTCTATTTGACCTGTCTTCTCTAGAACATACTTAAGCCATTTTTTAAATGCCTCTTGGTCTTCTAGTGCAGTACTATCGACATCGGTATCTGAATCTAAATCATAACTCTGTTCGTGTACTCCATCTCCTGACCAACCCTCTATAGTAACACGAGTGTTATCAGCACCTCCATATCCCGTGGCAACTGCCTTTAATCCAAACTTACTATATCTATCATTTAAAGCTATTACAACTTCATCTTGTTCTAAGTCTAAGAATGGTTCACCACCTTCCGTAGCAGGGAAACCATCATCTACAAATGAACTTAATTCAGCATCAAACCTTTGAAGGTTACCCTCTCTGTTTGCTCCTGATGTTCCAAAGTCTGCATTGTATGGTAATGGATTACCATCTGTATCTTTTCCAAAACCTCCTGCTGCTAATGCTGCAGTTGGGTCATCTAATCCTGTAATTTCATTACCAATGATTGCCCACTCTTCGTCAGATATATTAGCATCAATATCAATCGTTCTATTCTTAGCTTTTTGAGAATCTATATAAACAAAAGATATAGACGTTCCATCCTCTGATGGATTAACACCTATAAGTCCTGCGCTTTTAGCTATCTCTGTACCAATTAACGATTCGAAAGATGCAATTCTATCTTCAGCACTTTGAGATTTTATTTGATTCCAAACTTTTTGTAAGTTTTGTTTTTTCTCAATTTCTTTTTTACCATCTCTAACATCTTTAGGTTCAGGAGTTGCTTCGAATCCTGTCTTAACTGCTTTAATATCTTCTTCGTAATCTAAACCAATATTAATTTGAGTCTTCATAACTCTTTCAGCCTCTGCTTGTTGGTCATCTGATAAATCAGGAACCATTCGCCCATCAACATTTTTCATTAATATAATATTACTATTTAACGCAGCCTTTGCTTCATTAGCCTCAGACCATTGTAGTTGTTCGTATGGTTCGCTTGTTATAGGGTTTATACTCTTATAGTCTAACAGTACTGAGGCTGCTGCCGTACCGCCAATACCTAGTTGACCTTTAACCCAATTGTCTTGAGCCTCACTAAACAAAGTAATCTCTATTAATTCAGATGCATTTACACCTAACCTCTTAGCTTCTGCATCTAGTTCTTTAGTACTCATACTTTTCCAACTACCCTTTTGTTTTGCGGTAGCATCTGAAATTGTTTTAATTGTTGCCGATGTATACTTCTGTCCTAGTCCTGTTATAACGGCTCTCTTATCTTCTCCTAAAGAATCTAAGTAAGTATCTGCTGCACCCATTACGTCATACTGAGTAACCGTTCCTTTAAGCCTGTTCTCTAAAGCCTGAACACTTTGTAAGTTATTCATATCAGGAACCATTGGAGAATTAACAGGGTCACCTGTAAAATTAGGGTCAGGAACCATCTTAGCCATAGACATAAGTCCTGTGTTAGGATTTATAACTAGCTTACTGTTTTTAAAATTTCCGAATCCTTCTAACTCTGACATCTGCCAAGTCTGCATTGCCGAAGCACGTTCATTAGGAGGAAGGTTAGGGTCCATCATTGCCATCTTCTTGTCGTACTCAGCATTATAATTTTGAAATAAACTAAACGCTTGGTCAGTACCATCGGTTAAGTTCTGTCTCATAATGGTATACTGCCTTGGGTCTAATTGACCTGACTTTAATAGAGTAGTCTGCATTAGCATTTGCTGCTGCAAATCAGAGGCTGCGTTTAAAGCAAACTTATTTAACTCTGTGTTCTCACCAACAGGAACGTTGTTAAGTATCTTAGCATACTCACGGGAAGCATCATCTATTGCAGTTTTCTTCTCTTGCCTTACACGACCTTCTTCCTTTAATGTATTTGTTAAGTTACTTGTAACCTCTGCCCAATTTATTTGGTCATCGACCTGTCTTTCAACGTACTTATATGCTGTTGCCATAGTTATCTATTCGTTTATTATTCTCCCCAAGGTCTACCTGTTACAGGGTTTATTAGCACTCCGTTCCCTTCGTTATTATCAAGACTTAATGACGGAAAGCTATTATAGTTTTGTAAGTATTGCTTACTCTTAAATAACATATTTGTTTGGTCAGCACTTAAGTCGCTTTTAAAGTCTTTAAATTCTTTTTTACTAAAGTTTTTTACCTTATCAAAGTCAAGGTTAGTAAATCCTTTGCTTGCAGCAGGACCTAAAGTCTTACCTTTTACATTACCAAATTTTGCGTATTGTTCAGGAGTTAAACTCATTGCTCCTGCTGCATCAATTTGATTCTGTGTTTTTTGTTGGAATAAAGGAACAAATGCTGATACTGCTGCACCTGCAGTTTGCACCGCTTGCTGAACACCTTGCTTTTGTGCTGCTGCTGCTTTCCTTTCTGCATCTGCAGCTTTCTGTTGGTTACCTGCAACCTCTTCTAAGTCTAACGATACGTTTAAATCTCTAAGCCTAGAGTCTTCTTCCATTATTGAAGTTTCAATATTGGTAAGTTCATCACCCATCGCAACACGAGTCTGTGCTTGTGCTTGGTTTTGTGAAGCTAAAACTCTACCTGCAGTAGCTGCTCCACCCCTAGCATCTCCCTCCACACTAGCAATCATTGCTTGTGCTCCGGCTGCTAAGTTAGCATCGCTTTCTAATTCGTAACCCTCTTTCTTTATTGATTGTCCTTCTGCGTAGTTTACATCTAGTCTGTCTCTAGCCTTTTCCATTGCTGCATCAGCCTCTCTTTGTGCTGCTTCAGACAACTTACGTTGTGATGCAGCCTGAGCAAAACTTAATCCTGTTCCAATCGCTGCTACGGCAACCCCTGCTATTATTCCTGACATACTTCTATATTTTTTTGTATTACATATTGGGGAAGTTCCTGAAAGTCTTCTGTGTACACATCTTTTTCTGCTTCTTCTACCGTGGTGGCATCTGTTCTATAAGTACAAACCCATACACAATCTTCGTGTGTGTAAGCAATTCTTTGCGTACCTACCTCAGTCTGAACAACCATTGGTGCTTTTATTCTGTTCGCTTCTCCTTTATCGTTTATAACAGACATCTCTCCACTCATAAAAAAAGAAGGATGATTAGTCTTGTGTATATAACTTACTACTAACATTCCTTTAGGCATAAATACTTCTCTTGTATAAATACCATCTTTTATATGGTGCTTCAAAGGGAAGGTTTCTTGCATCTCTTCTGTATGATGTAGAACAACCCCCTTAGTTAAAACTATAGCTTTCTTAAATTCGTTAATTCTCTCCCATAATAAACCTGTATTTTGGTTTACATAGTCTAGGACAGATTCCGGATTACTAAGCTTTGCATCAACTATATCCATATTAGTTACAAAGATACTAATTTTAAGGGAAAGATTTCATTACTTCACTCTCAAGTGCAAATAGTTCTATGGCACTTGTATTTGAGTTTGTTAAAGTGATTACACCATAGTGTCCTAATATACCGTGAGACTCTGCTATAGAGTTCTTAATGTATAAGATATATTCTGTTTGACTTGGTAGCGGAACTGTAGTAGGAGTCGGTGTTACGGTTGGTGTAAAAGTTGCACCGTTGTTATTTATTACTAATTCGTTTATTCCTGCCGGTAAGTTTCTATTTATTGCGGTGACTTGCCCTGCTAACTGTGGGTTTGGATTTCCAAAATATACCATATCCCCAATGCTTATGTTTCCAATATTAATTGCTACAGAAAAACCTATTGTTGTTAACGCACTTACTACAGTAACGCTAGAACTTGTAGCTAAACCACTAACTGAACGCAATGCATAGTTATCTAATAACGCAGGTGTTGAGCCTGAGTTTCTTATAAACGAATAGTACGAACCTTCTTTTAACTCAAAGTAACTTTGATTAATAAAGCCTGTGGTTTGTTGGTCACTTGTTATTAATGCTCCCCAACTATCATCTCCTTCTAAATTAATTGTTTTAAATAATTTATTTTCTAAAGGTTGGTCATTAAATACAGTCTGCAAAGTAGATGGATAGTTTTGACCGTAGTAATTATTTCTTGTCTCGTTAGTATTATGACGGTAAAGATTACCCCCGTTAAACGTATAGAAGTAATTATTCATACCAATCATCCAATCAGGAAAGTAAGAATAAAAAGATGGAAACCCTTTAGTAAGAGAATCGTATGATATTGTATAATTTGAATTCGTTGGTGATGCTGCTGCTGCCATTATTTTTATTTATAAAATTACACAATTTGCACCACTACATTCTGCTAGTGATGTTACTATATTATTTGACAATGTCATTACTCTAAATATACCTGTAGCAGTATCAGTAGACGTTGCTGCATAAGCATAGAAACCATCTGCCAAAGCAGTTACACTTACCTCATCTCCAATAGTTATGTTAGCATAAGAGTTATTACTTAACATAGTTCTCGGTGAAGGTATTGTATAATTAGTTGTACAGAAATCACTACAAGTTGTTCTCATTGTACTTATAAAAAAAGAATTACTTGCACAAGTTCCTGTATTAATAACAACTCCATTTTGTGTTTCAATTGTAGATGTACTACCTACCCTATACCAACCATCGGCTGCAGGAAACTGTCCGTTATTGTCACTAAATATCCAATCGTGTAATGCAGGATTACCTGCAGTACCTGTTACAGGGACATTAAAAAATGTTCCGTTATTACTAAGTCCACACGCTTCTACTGAAGAAGCTGAGGTAGTGGTATTTGTTTGAAAGCTTGTTAGCTTAACAGGACAATCAACTGAAATATTAAAAGCCGTTCCTGTACAAGGTCCAATAAAACTAAAATTAACAGTTGAAGGACTTGCATTAGGCTTTGGTATAACCGCAACACAATCTCCCGGAGCAGAACTACTTAATGATACGTCACCTGCTGCAACTGTAACAGTTTGTGTGTTTCCTGTTCCCGTAAATCCTGTTCCATTAACATATGAAAACTCAGTAAGAGTATATGTAGAACCTGATATCCCACAATCACTTGCAGTAGCACCAATATAAGTGTGGTTTGTAGCTACTGTAGAAGCGTGGTATCCATCAACAGGAGAACTTATCTTATTATAAGTAAGTCCATTATACATAGCTTTAAATCCATCAGGAACATTTATTGGGTCAAAGGTAATTACAATTGCACCTGTATCAGAATTTGTTCCACCTACATCCAAATCAAGTAAGTAAACACCCTGACTTGCACTTGCAGAAAGTGTACCTCCACAAGCAACTCCGCAACTCCCACAATTCTGTGCTGCTAATAAAAGAGAACTAACTTGCTCTCGTGATATTGTGCCATCAGAATAAAATCCATCTGCAGCAGGTGTTGTTAAACCTTGGTCTGTAAAAACTGCTTGCGAGTTTAATAATGTTGTTCCGTCTAAATAAAATATTGCCATCTTCTTTTTGTTTATTAATAAGGACAGTCACCTTGATTTACTAAATTAGGTGCTCCTACTACCGTACCCTCTTCAGCACAGAAATCATTTGAATCATATCCACTTGCTCCACCTACAGAATCGGTTCTAGATATACCATCACAATCTGTGTATGTGTATGTAATTCCTGAACCACTTGTTGTTGACGTTTGATATAAAACACAGTTAGTTGGACTAACTCCACAATGTACTGTATCACCACAAACCCTTGAGACTGCAGAAAACAATGTAGCGTTTGGAGTTGTTCCAATACTAATTATCTCCCCACAATTAATAATAGTTCCTTGGTTTGCTCCAAGTCCTGTTTTATATTGAACAACATCTCCAATTGTAAACACTCCGTAAGTATCTTCAACCGTCCAATTTAGTCCTGTCTCACAATCTTCTAATACATAAATATTATTAGGTGTTGAACCCGTACAACCACAACACGCTAAAACTGCAGTAGTTCCAAAACATAAATCTAATGGAGTAGAAGTTCTTGTGTCCCATACTAAATATAAATACTGTCCACTACTAGGCATAATAAAGTCTGCGCTAAATGCAGAGTTCCCATTTGTAGGAGCAACGTTAGGAGTTGCAGTAGTTACTAAAGCTAATAACGAAGCTATGTCTGCAGCATTATTATTATAGAGAGTATTACTTCTTAAGTACTGAAAAGTGTCTTCATTAATATTAAAGATAAAGTCATCATTGTTTATTTTGTTTGATAACATTTCTACAACCGCACCGTTAGTTGGTATAACCCCACCACCTTGTGGACCTGTTATAGTTTCAAATAAAGAAACAACAGGATAATTACCTGATGCAAAAATAACTTGTTCTTGATGCAAAGGCGAAACAAATGCTCCGTCAACCCATCTATACTCATCGTGTATTTGTAAACCTGTATCAACCGCACTTGATAAGTGAATTAATTTAATAGTAATAATATCTCCAATAGGACAATTTACCGTAGCAGTTATATTAACTGTTCCTGTAGTTGTAATTAGTAACTGTAAATCTTGCTCTATAACCAAGTCTTTATTTACAGAAATTGTTCCTCCTGAATTTACAGGTCCTGATGTTACAGTAACACCGTTGTATACTGCAGAAACAGTAACAGTTGCTCCTGATGATATAGAGTTAATAGTATAATCAACATCAGCAATACCAACTAAGTTACCTACACTAAAACAATCCGTGTATGTTTTAGCACTTGTAACACTTATTGTTTTTGAAATACCACAGTTACAACAAATTTCTTCAGACGGTAACTGAACTGTATTGTTAGATAAAACATACTCATTCATATAAGGGTCATAACCACCTAGCTTCTGAGAGGTAAAACTAACCTGAAATAAATCTCTAAACCAAGGTCTCATTCCTTCATTTGAAATAATTTCTAGCCTATCTTGTTGACCTCCTGCTCCTGTTAACTTTACAACCGCACCTCTTTTAGCATCTGTAAAAAACTTTTCAGCACCGTAAATAGAAAAACTTTCAGGATTCTGACTAATGCCATACTCTTCTATTCTTGCAATCTGAGTTCCTAAAACTTGTGGAACAGATGTCAAAGAACTTCCTCCCCCTGCATCAGAAAGTAAATTCTTTCCTGATAAAACATAAGATATCTTGTCTTCTTGTAAAACTAATATATCAGTCTCTCTAGCCTGCATTTTCATAATAGGACCAAACGATTGCTCGCAAGCCTTAAAGTTCAACAGACCTGCGTTAAATTCGTTTAGCTTATTAATGTTAGACTCTTCGTTATACACACCACTATAAGTAATGTCTGAAAATCTAACTACCGCTTCGTACTCCTGTGCGTTTGTTGTTGTAGCACGATTACCCATTACCATAGTTTTACCTATGATTGAGTCATTAATTTTATAACTCTCAACTCCGTTACCAAATGTAAAACAGTTCTCAAAAGCAGTTTGAATAATAGCAGGTGTGTTACTTGAAAAAACTTGGTTTTGAATATTACCGCTATGCTCACCATTACTCTGATTAATACTATATGATTCTGATGACTCAAACCATAAATCAGGTACTGTATCTGCAGGTGTAGATTCAAAAACTAATAATCCGTTTGCACGAACAACTACAATTTCAACTTCTAGTCTAGTTTTTTTATTACCTCCACCATATCCTTCACTACTTTTTACACCAAAACAAGTTCTACCGGTACTTGTGTCAAAGTTGGTATACACATTAGTTGTGTTACAGGGTCTGTTGTTTAAGTTTTGAGTTGTTGCTGAGTAGTTAGGTCCGTCTACACCTGTACCTGCATCGTTTGCTTGTACTTCTAAAACTTGTGAAATATTGTTACCATCAAACCAAGCTTTGAAATTTGTATAATCTTGAGGTACAATAAAATCAGACTCTACTATCCATTCTTTTCGTGGTACATTACCTAGAAACGCACTCTCATTTCCCTTTCTAATATTAGATATTCTAATAGCAATTCTTGAGCCTGAAGGTATAGTATAATCAATATAAGTTCCCGGTGCTGCTGCATTTTCTACATCCACAGGATATCTAACAGTTCTACAACCACCACCTGTTGAACTTTTTTCACCATAGTCAATAACCGGATTGTCTCCAACTACTGTGCTGAAATTGTTTGCCTGTAATTTCATATAAACTCCTGAAGGAATCTGTATCTCATTACCTCCATCATCTAAAGGTAAATCATCTCCAAGAAAGTTCTTAAGTTGTGGTTTCTTTTCTAGTACTGTAGTAAAAGTACAGTTTGGTCTAGGACCATTGGTATCAGCTTTTACAATCATCTCATCACCCTCTTGTATTTTTTGAGAGTTTTGTCCATCAAGTAAAAAGTAATCTGCTCCTGAAGCAGGGTCTCTAAAAAAGAATTGACTATAGATAGTATTGAACTCCGCTTTGTCAGCTTTTATACAAAACTTATATCTAGTTGCCCACTCAGGTGCAATCTGTGTTGTTGGTATTGTTACATTAATTTTATTCTGTGTGCCTGAAGCAGAGCAAGGAATGTGAGCCGTGTTATTTAAACTAACTAATGCAGTTGTTGAACGAAGAAATTCATCCATATAAATTATACCAATCTCATATCCTCTGTTACTATGTAAGCTAGACGGGTTTCCAATATCTTGAAAAACAATATCTACAATATTAATTGCATAATACTCAAACACATTATTAACAGGAGTAACAAGGTTATCAACATATCTTACTGCAGGTAACTGCAATGAAAATATATTTGAAGATGGACTTGCAGAAATTGCAATTGGTTGTGCTGCTCCACTTATACCACTCTCATATTTAAAGAATCCACTTAGTTCATTTGGAACCTGACAGTTAAATAAGTCCGTAAGACTTGTTCCTGAACACGATGCTTGCGGAGCAAGTATCTGTCCAACAACCCCTATTTTTTCTGAGAAATCAGTTGATGTTGCTAAGTCATAAACAGTAGCAAAATCTTGTAGAAGTATGTATGTAAAATCTATTGTTGTTTCTTGAGTTGTGTCTGATGGTGTTGGCGGTCCACTTGTAAATTGTGAATGCTGAAACCTTATAAGAATATTTAGTGATGCTCCCTGTATTAAGTTTTGGTCTGTTAGGTCAATATCCACGATAGAATCAGTAATGTTTACGTTACCATCCCAAGTATAATTACCACTAGCCAACACTCCCTCGATTGACTCACGACCAATTATTTTATTAGTAACCGTTAAGCCATACTCTAATTTTGTTTTAACCTTATCACGAACTAAATCATACCCTTCTAAATAATTACCATACATAACTCTGTTACCCATCATAGTCTGAGACTGAGCAAGTAACGGCACGTTATCATTTAATCTTAATATTTCAGAATCAGCTAGTATTGTAAATATTTTACTATTAGTAAAAGTGTATATGTAGTTAGTGTTATCTGATAAACCTTCCTCTACTTTATCTAACTTTTCAATAATTTTAATTATAGAAGAATTCATATCCTTAAATAATAAATCTACACCAACCACTAAGGGTCCACCTGCATTGTATGTAACATCACACATATTTGCAGAATTTAACATACCGCTATTTAAAGCAGTAGTTGGGTCATACCTAAATGTGTTAGGAATAAACGCAGGTCCTGAAAACTGTGAAGTAGCTGAATACTGTCCATCCGCATACTTATATCTATATGCAAAAGAAATCATTCTATCTTCTAGAAAATTATCTTGACTAGAAGTAGCAATAGGTTTTATTGTTGGTGAAGTTATAGGTGGTTTTTTTATAACAAGCAAAGACTCTGCAGACAAAACATCAACACCTGAAACAGGATTAGGATAATTTGTAGTTACATTTATTTGTCTTGGCTGATTATAATTATCTGTCCAAAAAAGTAAGTCCTCTATCTTATTAACTCCTGTAATTAAAAACTGTGAGTCAAAGTTTAGTACTGTTTTAGTAGCATCTAAAGGGTCACCCACACTAATTATGTGATAGGTAAGTATATCTGTATTGGTATTATAAGAGACTACTAGGTCTACAATACCTGCAGGCGCACCTGTTCCTGTAAAACTTGGGTCATTAACAAACCAATATAATGTTTCTTCAGCACCATCCTCAAAGGCTCCTATACATCTTGCTCCGTTACTTAAGCCTTGGTCTAGAAATTTAAGGTCTGTTAGTACCGTATTACCTTTAGAGTTCTCTATTGCTCCTATTTCAGAGCCTTCTGATGAACCCATTCTAACATTTAATGCATCGATGTATTCCCCGTTTGGAACGAGTCTCTCATCAACCATCTTGTTCATTTTACCTGCGGTAAAGTTTCTAGTTATATTTGCCATATTATTTTATCCACTTATCTCTGCCTCTAAGATTTTGTAATAATCTTCCGGGATGTATATTACTGATTCTGATTTTAGCATTTCTTAAAAGAGCCGTTTTCTTTTTCTTAAGTCTAGCTACAATATATTCTTGAACTCCAACTTTAGAACCAAGTACTGCGTACTCAATGTATGCATAAATAAAGTCCTCAAACATTTTGTTTACAGTAACTAAACTGTCATTTCCATTTTCCATTCCATCAGAAACATATTCTAAAACACATAATTCACCTGACATTCCTGAACTAAAGTTTATAACACCACCTTTAGGATTAATCTTAAAAGTAGGATTAATATTAGCCGTTTCAGTATTTAAACCAAACCTAGCACCTATACCATATTGAAAATACCAATTCCCATCTACGTTCCATCCTTCTCTTCCGTTCATTACAGAACCTTGATTAAGATAAATAGATTGTGCACCTCCAAAAATTCTTTCAGTATCTAGTGTACTAAACTCAGGACTTAAAGCTGCTCCATCTTGGTCAAATAAAATATTATAATTATTGTCTTGTAAGTAAGCTTGACTCCAATTAGTTTGAATGTTCTCTGAAAGAGGATACATTAATCCATCTCTATACTGAGATACTCTTACCCAATTAACATAATCAGATGGTAGTACAAATCTTAATGTATCAGAAACTTCTAATTCTAAAATTTTAATTTCTTTAAACGCATCATAATTTAATTCTTGAATTGCTCTCTTAGCGTGAAACAATATTTTAAATCGTTCTTCGTTGTTTACAAGACTATGGTTTCCTGCATACATTAACATAAAATTGTTAACAATGTCTTCTAAAGATACATACTGATATGACCCCCAATTAGCATCTGTAGGGTCTACTCCTCCATTTTCGTAATACTGATACTGTGTTATATATGCCATAATCTATTTTTCTGCTTGTTCTGATTGTTGTTCTTCTGCTCCTGCAAACTGAACTGCTTGTATTTCTCTAATACTCATACCTGCGTACTGAAGTATTTTCATAATTAAATTAACCTCATCATCATTTGGTAATTCAAAATCTTGATAATCTGCTGCTCCTTCATCAAATGAAGGCTCTCCATTTGTTAAATCAACATATGTCCATCTAGGAATAAAAGGAAATCTAATATACTGTGAAACCAACTGCCCAATTCCATCAACTGTATTAGGATAAATTTGTGCAAAATCTCCGTTCTGCGTGAATGCAGGGTAAGTAAGATTTGGTCTAGTTAAAAGAGAATTGTTTAACATAGTAATTTTACTATGAGTTACCTTTTCTGCTTCCTTAATATCGTCTGCGGAATAAATATTATAAGTTTTACCAATAGCATCCCATACAGTTTCACCACTTGTAGGAGCAACAATTAATTGAGTTGCACTTGTTACTGTAATTATAATAGTGTTATATGTTACACCACTTGTTACTGTAGAAACAATATCACCTACCGCTACACCATCATTAATAAAAGATGCCGTACTATCCTCAACTAAAACCGCACCACCATTTGTTGCGGTAGTAGTTCCTTCTGCTAGTTCTCTATTATATACTAGGTTTTTGTTTATTAAATAGTAATCATTATTAGTAGTTGTTAATGATGGAAGGAAATACAAACTGCCTCCTGCATTTAATAAAGGTAACTGAACAGAAAAAGTATCAATAACTTCTTCTAGTCCTTTTGTTATATCAGCATATCCTGTTCCTGATTGCCTTGCATTTTCTTTCGATATTTGATAGTTATATGAGTAAAAATAATTCTCAAACAAATCTAACTGAGCCTGCTTTGCAAACAAATTGAAGTCAGAAGGTGAGATATAGCCGTAGTTATTTTTATTCAGAACTGACATTACCGTTTGTCTAACTGAGTTTATCATCTGTATTCTTTTGTACAAAGATAAACAAAATAAAAAGACCCCTTCAAAAATGAAGAGGTCTCTAAATAATTAAAAAGATTTTTTAATTAAGCAATAGTAAGTCCTGTTACTGCTTGACCAATTGGTAATTGTACATATGAAACTGCTTTCATCCAATTAGTTTGTGCTGCAACAATAAGTGCTGCATTAATAGCATCACCCATAGCAACTGTAAATCCTGTTCCTACTAATGTGTAGGTTGATGCGTTGTCTACAGAATGAATGATAACAGAAAGACCGTCTCCTGCTATTACTCCTACTACTAAACCGCTTCCAACTGCAAGTTGTACCGGTTCGAAATCTTCTACTGCAAATTGTAAATACTTGTTCATAATCGTTAATTTTTAAAAGTTAGTAAAAAACACCATCTTCGTGATAGTGACTATCTTACAAAGATAATATAATTATTATAAGCTTTCAAGGTACTTTAATACCTCTAATCCATCGTCAGACTTTAAATGTGAGACTACTAAGTCCATACCATTTTGTCCGTAAGGTACATTAAGCATTTTGGTTTTGTTTGTTGATGTGCTAAACCATACCTCTTTATTGCTTTTTCTAAACGATAAAAGACCTTTGTCAAAAAACTGTTGAACAGTTGCTTGTATTTTTAATTCAGGGTCATTAATAACATCCATAAAGTCTGAAGGATAATTTTTAGCATACACTAAAACATCTCTCTTTAATTCTGCAGTTGAAACCTTAGAAGTGTCTTTATTAAATAAGACTCTACATACAGTTTCTAATTGGTCTATTGATAATGACTTAGCTTCTACTAACGCATCAGCTTCTATCATTAACATCTCTACCTCTGCTTCTGCATCTAAAGCTGCATTAACTTCGGCAAACTTCTTTCCGCTTAAAGGGTGATAGTGTAAAAATTCTTGAAGTATTTGATTTTCTTTTGCAACGTGTAAAAATCCGTCTTCAAAAATAATAGGTGTCAACAAAGCATTGCCATCTTGTTCATCTTCGAAAGGACTTTTTTGATTACTTGCATATCTCAAAGAACGATTGATACCGGTCTCTTCATCGAAGTGCATTAAAGGAAATCTTTTACTGTTTCTTGTTGGTAACATAAAGGCTAACGGAGCCACCGATTGTGTCAAACGATATTGTTTGTCCACATAAACTTTCTTTTTTGTTTTCATTATAATAGAATTAGATTAAAATTTAAAATTTAAAATTAAAAAAAAAGGAAGGCAACACCCAATTTTAGTTGCCTCCCCTTTTAGTTATTTACTTCTTATTGGTTGAATAAGAAGAAGTTGTTAGCACCTAAAGTACATACTGCTCTTTCAGATAAGAAATGAACCTCCATAGCATCTAAGCTAGAAGTCTCTGCTCCACCTGCTGAACCTGTAATCCAAGTCTTGTAACGTCTGTCTTCAGTTTCTGAAGCTCTATATCTAACGTGCAAGAATGGTCTCTTAGCGTTCTTCCCTAAAATTTGGTCATACACAGAAGTAGAACCTGCAGGAACTAAAAGTCCATTAACTCTACCTGAACCTGCTGCAGTTGGTAAACCACCACGCATTGTTGGGTCA
>TARA_B110000261_G_scaffold47624_2_pt1 | contig 13995 bp, 7 predicted proteins | sample TARA_B110000261 | Tara Oceans TARA_B110000261 (sample SAMEA4397705) | marine metagenome | biome: Polar Biome; feature: [DCM] deep chlorophyll maximum layer (ENVO:01000326); material: water (ENVO:00002006), including particulate matter (ENVO:01000060) such as... | depth 20 m | reverse complement strand
GTAGACGCAGAAACAAAGGTAGAAACAAAGGTAGAAACAAAGGTAGAAACAAAGGTAGAAACAAAGTTTGAAGATGAAGCATACGACGAAATTAAGGAAATTGAAAAAAATGACAAAACAATTGAATTATTTGGAGAAGTTGATAATTACAATGAACATGGTATTATTTTATCAGACGACGACGACGAAGATGAAATCGTAAATATAGAAAATAATGTTGAATATAATTTACTTAATAAATTTCATCCCGAAATCAAACAAATTAATAATAATGAATTAAATTCTTTGATTCTTCAAGATAAAAACGAAAAGGGGTATGATAGTAATCATACGACAATGCCTATTATGACGAGATATGAAAAAGCAAAAATCATTGGACTAAGAGCAACACAAATAAACGCAGGATCAGAAATTTTAATTGATATTCCCGATAATATTATTGATGGTATAACAATTGCCAAAATGGAATTAGAACAAAAAAAAATACCATTCATCGTAAGAAGACCTTTACCAAATGGAAAAAGCGAATATTGGGATATTAACGATTTAGAAATTCTCGAATAAAAAATTATAAAAAAATTTGTAAAATATTTTTTTAATACATAATTTATACTTTTATTTTTTTCAAAAATTAAAAGTATAAATTAACGGAAAGGTCTAAATTTTGCTCTCGATAATGTTGAATATATTTGAGCTTTTGTTAATACCTGTGAATTGGGAAATAAGTTTCCCGTTATTTTTCCACATGTTGAATTACAACTATTAATTATACCATTTGTCGCTTGACAAGAATTATTAATAGGTTGATATAATTTTTGATTATTTGTTGTATTGTTGTATCTACCATATCCGAAGCCGTTACTTTCACATATAAAATCATTCGTTTCCTTTGAACCCGTTATTAATTCTTCATTTTCCCAAACCACGATAGATTCTACTTTATAATAAACAAGTATATAAGGTATAGCGCTTTCATCCATATAATAAGTATTTGTCGTTGTTGCTATTAAAGTATAAATCGGGTTTCTGGTGTTTTGCGATCTATATATTTTAAATCTTATACCGACGCTAAGATTTTTGTTTTCAAAATCCCATGTTAAATAAACATGTTTTTCATTTTTTATTTTACTTGTCAAATTATCCAATGCTTTAACATCAACAACGTTAAAATATATTGATTCTCCAGATATACCAGTATATGCTCCTGATGGATCATATATATCCGCGTTGTTATATTCTTCTGTAAAATAATTAATGTAACCAATGCCAACGTTAGTTAATATATCGCCGCTTAAATCAGTATCTTCAAATTGTATATTTTCTAATTTTATCGAACTTTGTTTATTTACGATTGTATTTAATATTGTTCCCGTTGGGTTTGACGTGTTCATGAAAGTATTAAAGTCATTTTTTGAAACATCTTCTGTAAAATGTTCTGGTATTTTTAAAGGTGTAAACAAATTTGTTATATTTAATATTGTTTTCCCATTCATTGTAATTGTCGAGAAATTATTATAATTCAATAATTTATTTGATTTTACATCATTTAAATTATTATTTGTTAATAAATTTTCTATTTGATATGTTACTTTATAGTCTATGCTTCCTCCAATAGTATCATTTGGCGTTGATATATCCATAAATTTAAAATTACCAGATGCGTCAATTGCAATATTAACTCTATCGTTTAATAAACGATTAAATTCAGTTGCAGAAGTAGAATGTGTATATGTCACTGAATCGATTACATTATATGAAACGTCGTTTTTTTTATTGATTAAGCACTTTATTGTACCATTGTTTTGTCCCCAGCAATTCCGATATTGTATTTCTACAGTAAAGTCATTGTATTTATTACTATCAAATAAAGGTAATTTAAAAGTAGTTAAACTCCAATTTATGGTTGCACTTGCACTTGCACTATTATAATTTGTTATAATTTCACTTGCTTTTGCTTCATATAAACCATAATTTCCACTACTATATGGCTGAGTTACCTCTTCGTTTAATAATTCCTTATTACTACCAGAGACATATTCATAAAATGGTGTCTCTTGTTTTAATTTTATTTGACTAAATTTCATTTTATTTATATTATTTTTATTATCAAAAACACCAACCAAATATTTATTTTCATTTAAATCGTGATTTAAAACATTGTTTGAAGCATCCATTGGTTCAAACATAAAAATATCTCCATTACCGCTTATATCAGAACCTGTTATATTGGCTAAGAATTGAAATTTTTTCCTGGCAAATGCTACTGAAATGTCGGATGAAGAATCTGCGTATGAACCAACTCTATAATCTGATAATATCGTTGATATTGAATCGCCATTAGAACCTCCTATCACATCAGAATTTGGTATTTTATTAAATGTTTCAATGGTTTTTGTAACATCGTTTTCTTTTATCACAACTAAACAAAAATCTAAATTTGGACTTGTTTTATTATACCCACATAAATATAGATTTTGACTTAAATCATAATAATCACCACCCGGTGTAAAAATACTATTATAAACTGATGTATTATAATTATGGTCATTTGAATCTGGTATATATTTAATTAAATAATCAGCTTTTTGTGGTGTATAACTATCAGTAAAATGTCGCGTCATATAAACAATATAATCCGAATCATTTTTAGAATTTGGATAACCATTTTGTTCAATGTTTGACACATCGTATGGTAATGTTCTTAAATATCTTTCATTCGTATTATAGCTGCTTTTCGTGCTTGTTATATTGTTATTTTCATTTGATGGAACTGTGGTAAATATATTACTGTTTGTAATATTTGAAAAGCCAATTTTCAAATTACCATGAATTAAATTTGAATTTTTAAAATGGAATTTATAATCCCTTTTTTTAAAAGTATTATCTATTAATATCATATTGTCGCCGGTGAATGATTTTGTATTTATTGTTGAAATATCTATTTCTCCCAGTATGTCTGCATTTACATACTGATAAGTATTAAAATAATCAAATTTATAAGGTGGGGAAAATGTTATATTTAATGATAAATCTATTGGAATTTTAAGAGATTCGGGATTATAAAAAGCGTCGTTGCTATATGCGAATATTCCATTGGTTATTACATCATTATCATTCTTTAAAGGTTCAACGGTTATTTCACCATGATTTAATAACGCCCTACCCTGTATTTCAATAATATTATTATGTTCTATCTTTGTATTTATGCTGTTTGTATGTTTTAAAATATAATAAAAACTTCCGGTTATACTTATACCACTAATGTCAGAATTTATATCATCTTTATTTGGAATAACAATTGAAACATATGCTCCGGGTTCACCAGGTTCATAATTTCTCGAATACTTAGCATAAGATAATGCCTGGTTATCAGATATTAAATCTTTTTTTAATTCAATAAAATCGTTTTTTTTCTCATAAAATCTCAACGATTTTCCTTTATTTGAAATATCACTCATATCAAAATAATATGTTTCTGCTGTTTTTGCTTTAAATTTAGGATTGTAAATAGACATATTTGTTATAACTACATCATCCACTGTTAAACCTTCGATACTATTGTCAAAAATACTCTGTCTTTCAAATTTTACACCACTAATATCATTACAAAAGACTTTATATGATAATGTTAATGATTGTTCAATTGTTTTAATAATGGGATTTTTTCCCGAATAACTGAGTCCCGTGTCTTTTATTACTATTTTATTATATGTTGTATCGTCTATTGTTGTAAAGAGAATATCTCTTGAATAGGAAGAATAAGTTAAACCTCTGCTTATGTTTAAATTAATAATTAACTTATTTAAATTTCGTTGGACATCGTTATCGTTATAAATTGTTTTTACGCCAGCGATATCGATGGTTGTGTTTGGTATTATTAAGTTTTTAAAAATATCATAATTGGATTGTAAAAGATTATAACTAATTGATCCTTTTCTACCATCCATATTATCTTTTGCTTTTGGAATAATTTCTAACGCATTATTAACATAATCAATTTTTCCAAATATTTCTTTATTTGTTAATAATCTTTTTACGCCGGCTGAACTATGGTTTTGTATAAATATATCCACTATGGTTGTATTGTTATTTATTATTAATAATTCATAATTTAAATTGGAATATTCTGAACTATTAAAGTCATTTACTTGAATACCTACTATTTTTTGTTCTAAATAGGAGTTAGTAGTATGCAATGGTAAATCAGTGCCCCATGTTAAAATCTTGGAATTTATTACTCCATTATCCATATCATTTTTTATCGAAGTTATTGTTTTATTTGTATATTTATTTATTAAAATTCTATTATCCGACGCAGCGTCGATTGCACTATTTTTAAATATTATACTTATAATATTTATTTGTAAATTATAATTGTGACGTGATAAATTATAATCTATATTATAATATTCTTTATTTATTCCAGTTGATGTAAATTTTAAATGAACAAATTCGGATATTTCTGATGTTCCTTCAACTATATTAGTAATACGCAATGTTCTGGATCTGATACTTTGCACATATATTGTTTCATTATAACTTACCGGTAATATTGCAAACGTTTTATCATTATCAAAATACAACATTTGTGTTAAATTAAAATCGGTGTTATAAAAATTATCTTTTGTGCTATTTCGATGTGATACATTTATTGCAGGAGACGGTCTTATCAACGGAAAACATTCAATATCTGTTTTTATATCATTTGAATAACCAAAAATAAATCTTTTTTTTTGAAAATAAATTAATCTATCGATATTAATAGAATTATTTTCATTCTGCGATGTAAATTTTAATTTAAATAATATTTTTTTTACATTTGTTTTTGTTATTACATTTCCATTAAAACCACTAACAATTGTTAAATTATTGTAATTTTGACCTTTATATAACTCTGATAAAGGTGTCCATTTTGAATTATTATTTTCCAAATAATAACCTATAATATTAAAAGAAGTGTAACCCGATTCGTAATTATTGTATGCATTCGATTTTTGAACCAATATTTTTTTAATTGTAGAAATATTCGTATAATCTGTTTTTAATTGTATTTTGCTTAAATTTTGTATTGAAAAAATAAATATATTGTAATTATTTGCGATTGATTTATTTTGTAATATTCGATTCCATATATTATTGGAAACCAATAATAATTGCTGTAAATTATCTTTAAAAAGATATAATTTTATTATACTTGTTCCATTGGTATCATCATTCATTTCTATTGTTGTTATATTTGTAATTGTTGGCATTATTAATTATATTATTATAATATAAAATATTCATATAAAATATTCATTTTAATAGTTTTAATAGTTTTAATAATTTTAATAATTTTAATAGTTTTAATAATTTTAATAATTTTAATAATTTTAATATAAATATTTTTAAAATATTTATATTAAAATTATTAAAATTATTAAAATTATTAAGAGCAATCTTCCTTTAATCTACCAGCATTCTTAAAACCCATTCTAACTTTTTCGGCGTATCTTAAATTAAAATTTTTGATATTTTTTGTTTTCGTTATTGTTCTACATTTTCCACACGGATCTATTATTTTTTCTTCTATGGTATTATCTACAATTATATCTTCTGTATCAAATAATGTTTTATAATTATATTTGTTGTTTGAACTTTCATAATTTAAATTCATTGGATACCAATCAGAGAGTCTTGTTTTTATATCTTTGTTTTCAAATTGAATTATGTTATTTGTAGAAAAATTATTTAAAAATATTTTTTCTTTTGATGTTGATCTGCGAATATATACTATATATTTTCTTCCATTAGCTAAAGAAGCTGCACTATCATCTTTATCAAAACTCAGGGTTGTTGCATCAAATTTTAAAGTTGTATTGATATTATTGCCAATATCTTGTGCTGTTAAATTAACATTATCTTCTGTAAAAATGTTGCCATCATATAACAATTGTCCTAATATATTACCATTTTCATCTAAATGATCAAAAAAATATCCTATAGGAGGTTTTTCAATGACAAATTGCCATAAAACATCATTCATTTTAATTATTAAAAAGGATTTGTTTTTTTGAAATCCTAAAGTTATACCAACGCCGGATAAATCTTTTAAGTCTAATAAATTTGGATAATTTGTTTTAATTGTTTTAGATAATTCCAAATAATAATCAGGATTAAAATTAAAATTAAAATTAAAATCAGTTGATTCGTTTCCTATATTACCCTTTTGTAAAATAATTCGACTTTCAATTTTTTTTATAGAATCGTTTGAACTCTTTAATATTTTAATGTTCCATTCAGAAGATGTAATGCTTCCATCGCTATAAAATCTAAATTTTACATATCTCTTTTTTGTAATAATCTTATTTAATGATAAATGTTCAAAATCGTCCTCTGATTGTCCTGAAATAGTTTCTTTATAATTTTTGACAGCTGTTAATTTATCCTTTGGAAAAACAAAACCATTGTTATCGAGGTAGTGGTTGTTCTGAGAAATATCAATTGCCAATGCATTTCCACATATATCTCCTGCTGTGGGAATTAACTCATTGGAAATCCCAGTTCTTTGCATCCATTTTACTCGAATAGGATTAAAACTCATATCGCTCCCCGAAAGATCTGAACCAAGAATAGCAAGTCTTTCTTTAAATGTTGTTCCATTCACTGTAAATTCGTGATTAAATGAAATATCTTCTATAAATAAAGAAATTGTATTTCCAATACCTGCATCAAATACTTGTACGCCTTCAATATTATTTCCAACATCGCCATCTGTAAATAATACTGGATATGTTTCATTCAAAATTGTTCCATAAGAAATGTCTACTGAATTAATATTCTTTATAGAAACTGTTTCAGCATTTGCTATGTCCAGTGTTTGAAACGAATAATCTTCATATATTTTAAATCCCCATCTTGATAAATATGGCACACCGAACATACTATTTTTGGAATATTTATATGGATTTGGTATCGAATTGTTATTATCAAATATTGTTTTATTTGGATCATTTGGATGAAAATAAATCATCCCGTGAGATATATCAAATTCAATTTTTTGAGTTCCTGAAATATCACCAATAAAAAATTCTCCTGTTGAATCGGGAATAATATCAATTTTTTTTACAATTGTTCCGCTTGCGTTCGTGTTATAACCAAAATGTGTAATGCCGTTTAAAATATATATTGGATCGTAATCGATATTACTAACACTAAAAGGTAAATTAGAAAACCTATACGGTGTAGTTGACAATCTTTCATCTTCTACGCCGTAATAATTACTCGGTAATTCCCAACCATTCGGGTTGGTATTTTTTTCATTATTCGGTGTCCAAACATAAAAATTTAATTCTACTGCAGAAATATCGCTATTTTGCGAAGTTAAACTTCTTCTATGTTTTAATATATTTTTATTGAAATTAATTATATCTGTTTGCGATAAACCAACAGTTATTTTATTATTTATCGCTATATTATCATCATTATCTACCGCTTCTATAGAAGAATGAAATGTCATTTCGGGTGTTTGAGGATCATAAATAAAATCATCTTTAACAAAATCTTTAACATTAAATATATTTATTTGAGGATTATATGTTTCATTGGATAAATATAATATATCAAACGGTGTTTTATTATTATAAATGCCATTTGGTTGAAACACTCTATAACTCCATGAAAAAATATACCTTCCTGAAAACTCTTTAACAATATAATTAAAAGAATTTGATATTGGTATTCCAACTTTATTTAATGTATAGAATGTTTCATCAGAAACTTTAATATTTATTATTTCATCGCTATATGTTTCTGTTAAATTGAAAGACAAATCTATACTTGCTTGCAACTCCGTTGAATTATAATTAGTAATTTTATCTGACCATGGATACCAAATATATAATATGAATTCCACATATGTTGAGTAATTTTTTCCTCCCCAGAAATTAATTAAATTATCTTTTAATGAAGAAATCTGTGAAGCAGGTATTGTAATAACCACTGTGTTAGCAGTATTAATATATGTCAGTTCTGCTTTTCCTGGTATATACGGTAGACTATAATCCCCAACGTCGTTCAATAATTTACTATTGTAGTTATATTTTTGTCTAATTGTAAAAGCATCAAACATTGAATTCAAAGAATTTGGAAGAAGGGTTAATTCTTTCATTGTTCTTTTTGAATTATAATTATAATTATTACTATATAATGTATATAGAATATCTTTATCGATTTGACTTTTCAATACAATGTTGTTGCAAATATCTTTCATAATATAATCATATCTCGAAATATAAGGTATTTGGTTATTATTTTTTGAATAATTAATTGAATTGGCAAACGTAGTTTTATTTATACTCGTTGAATCTAATTCATAACATATACTTTCTATTTGATTATCCGAACAATCTATATTAATATTGTTATAATTTGGTAAAATACCTTCGTTATATCCTTTATAATCTCTAATAAAAATTCGTATGTCCCATTCAGAAGAAGGCGATGTTTCCTTTTTAAATATAAACTTTACATATCTATAGTTCGTTGAATTTATAGCTCCTTTGAAATCATCTTGATCTTCTATCCCAATAGACGCGGATGAAAAAGGTATCCAATTAGCAGTATCATTGCTTAAATAAATATATAATCTTTCTTTTGGATTAAAAGAAAGGTTTATAAATTGTAAATTTATAGCATTGTCTTGACCAGAATCAAATGTATAATTACAACTTATATCTGTTGAATTATTTTTATTATTTTTAAAGACAACGGGATAAACTATGAATCCCTTTGTCTGTGAAAAAACATTGTTTGTTGTTGTGCTATCTAAAATTCTCTCCAATAAATTATTTGAAACATCAACATAATTGGTTGAAACATCCCAGTTTACATTTGAAATATCTTGATATACATCGTTGAAATAACTCTGCGATGGTATAGATTCAAATATGCGCGTTACACTCTTTATCATTGGAATGTCATTTAAATCACTGGGTAAACCCCAATAAGATATTCCTTTCGATGCTGAATTCGAATTATTGAGTTTACAACCACTGTTATCTACTTTAGTTACAAAATTATCATTAATAAAAATATAAACATCGTGTTTATTATTGGTATTTTTTCTTATTTTATATCTTATTGAAAATCCCCCTTTGAAACTATTTGTGTCATTTTTTGCCACGCCGTATTTTGATAAATCGGCGTGGTATGGTTTACCGTCTATATCTCGAAATATATAACTTTTTGAACCAGATAAATCTTTAGTGCTCGTGGTGTCATTGCCATTTCCTCGTATTCCAAGTAATAAACCATCTTTTTCTTCTGGTGTAGTCGAATAACTAAAAACACCAGAGACATCATTAATTCCAAAGTCAGTTTTTAAAATACTATCTTTAGATATAAATATTTCTGCTTCCCAATTATCAATATCCGCGTTTGTTCTGTCTATTTTAATAAATTTAGATGTAGCATTAAAATCATAACTTGTATTAGCTTGTTGTATTTTATAATACTGTGAATAGATATTATTATACACGTCGTCATGTATTTGAAATTTTGCAACTCTATTAATAATAAAAGTTTTTCCAACAATACTTGCGTTATCATATCTAAATCCCGGTTCATTAAATAATGATAAATTTTCATATAAAGTTATTTCATTATTTTCATCTGTGTGATACGTGGGACAAGAATCTATTCTGTTATCATCCACCGAACCTAAGAAATTTTCCGGAAGCGACCAAGCATTTCTTTTTGTAATATTTATTGAAATTTCATCTTCGGGAAACCAATTAATAAACTCTAAATAGGTTGATAAATAAGTATTTCCACCGGTATCTTCGGTATTGTTTTTTCCCAAAGAATTAAAATTATATTTATTATTATTACGAAAATTTAATAATTCTGTATTATTTATTGTTAAAAATAATTTATTCAAGTTTGTTTCATCTCTAATCATAATTGGCTTTTCATTATCATATAAAAAATCTCTATAAGGTATAAAAACCGTTTCAATTCCAGATAAATCTGTAGTAGACGGTGTATATGATTCTTTGTAACCAAAGGACCATTTACCTGGAACTAAATTTTTTGATATATCGGTGAATTCTATGAATGAAACATTTGAAAAACTTAAATCATATTCAATATCATCATCTACATTAAATGATAAATCTGTATTTTTTAAATAATTATTATATCTTTTTGATGGTTTAATTACAAAAATAGAACTTATGTCTTGGACTAAATTATTATTTTTATAAGATACTCGTAATCTTTTATATGATGTTTTTTTTGCATCATCTAAAATAATACTGTATGAAATATCTAAAATGGACATTGTATATAATTTTATAATATTTTTTTAATAATAATTTTTTTATAAAAAAATTTAATTATTAAAAAAATATTATAAAATTATGTGGGATATTTTATTATGTTTTAGCATTTCCATCTGTTACCACATACTAAACAAGTTATAAAGGTGGTCATTGGTTCATCTGCAGAACGTGTTTGTAATTGATAATATGTGCATTTGCTTTTCTTACATCTATAACATTTGAATTCGTCTGTTGCGGCTGAAAGATTTACTGAGGTTAAATTTTTATCTCTTTTAATTTTTGCATCGATTAATTTTTTCCATTTTTCTGGGCATAATTCTTGATGCCTCATTTCCGATAGTTCTTTGACACTTAATTCTTTGTTTTTTATTTTTTCTACAAGCAATTTATTATTTTTAAAATTTAAATATAAAGATCTCCATCTATTAACATAAATATTAACAAAATATTTATTTTCCCATTTTCTTACAATTATTAATTTTTTTGCTTGTTTTATGGTAAAATTATAAATTCCCTTTTCAATATTATTAGATGTTTTTTTTTTAAACATTTCATTGAATTTATTTATAACATTTTCTCTAAATATTTTATCGTTTTCAATACTCATTTGTAAATATATTTATAATTATTTAAATATATTTTAAATTTATTAAATCAATTTATAATTTTAATTTTCTAACTCAATATCTTCCACCTTCATATCGTCGCTATCGTCGTCGTCGCTATCGTCACCGTCGCTATCGTCGCCGTCACTATCGTCGTCGTCGCCGTCGCTTATAAAACTTTCTTCTGATAAATAATCATCATCTTCTTCCGTATCTTCTTCCGTATCTTCTTCAGTATCTTCTTCCGTATCTTCTTCTGTATCTTCTTTTGTATCTTCTTCTGTATCTTCTTTTGTATCATCTTCTGTATTACTTTTTTCATCTGTTTCTTCTTCTGTTTCTTCTTCTGTTTCTTCGCATGATAATTCTGTTGATTCGCTTGATAAAATGTCTTCGAAATCATCATCATCTACAATAAAGCCATCTGATTTATCATAACCTTCTTTGGTTAAATTTTTTGGATCTACTTCTTCTTCTTCAGATTCTGGTTCAGATGAATCAATGTCGTCAAATCCACCAAATGTAAAATTATATAATTTTTCAAATGTATTTGAGTCAAAATCTTTTAATGTTTCTAATGTAATTTCTTCAGTTGTGTGTTTTAAAAAAACAATTTTTCCAAAATATAATTCTTTATCTACAGGAGGAGGTAATTCAAATTTATTTTCACTACCTGCATTACCGTTATCTTTTGAATATAATGAATAATATTCATCTTCCATTTTCCAAGTATGTCTCTTACTGAAATTCGCATTTGATGAAAATCCGCATTTTTTATATAAATCATTAAGAGTTGCTAATTTAATATTGCTCGATTTAATTGAACCAGTTTTTTTAATAATTATTAGTTTCACCATTTCTATAATAATTTCGAGAATTGGTTTAAATAGTTTATAATAATAATATTATTATGAAAAAAATTTATTTGAAAAATTTAAACTTAAATAAAAAAAATTTGAAAAAAATAGATAATAAATACAAAAAAAAAGTTACATATGAAAAAAATATATTAACCAATAATGGAATATACAAATTTATTAATAATAAATTATATAATTTTGATATAATTTATAACCTTTTAGATGAAAATGAATTATGTTATCAGGTATGTGAAAAATATGTTAAAGATGAAAGGTATCAAATACCGTATAATCACGAAGAAATTTTAATAGAAAAACATATTTTTTCTATTAACGAAGAAAGTAAATTATATATCGAATACTATAAAAATAATTTGCATGATTATTATATTACATCGAATATAAAACTAAATATAAATGATCATATTTTAAAGGAAGAAATAAGTTATATACAACAATTGTTAATATAAATATATTATAATATGTTTTTTTGGATTATAAAACAAATTATAATATCATTTTTATTAATTTTTACTTTACATAATATTTTTAATTATTTTAAAAATAACTTAACTGTTCCAAAAATAAAAGATTTAATTCGAAAACCAGCTGAACAATATAAAGCTATTTACGAGACGGAAGAAAAATCTTTAGACAAAGAAAATATGAAAAGTGAATTAAAAGACTATTTAAAAAATCTCTCCAAAACCAATACATCAACCAAATTAGAAAGTGTAGGGGATGTGTTTAGCGAAAATACAAATAATACATTTACCAATTATTAATAAAATGAATATAAATGAATGAATGTATATTTTATTAAAATGAATTACAATGAAAAAAAATTTATATTAAGTAAATTTCCTAACGTAGAACTTTGTTATGAAAAAACCCTTCATAATAAAGTCCGCAATATTGAATATTATATTACTATTCCTTATGGTAATAAATATTTTGCTTGGTTTAAAACTTATAAGAATAAAAATTATTTATTTATTTTAGAAATTGATAGAAAACGAAATAAAATCAAATCAATTACCCCAACCATAGGATGTTTTGAAAATAATTTATGTATAGGAAAGGGAACAATATTATATGGGACCATTTTTAAATATAAAAGCAATAAATTTTTTAACATCGAAGATTGTTTGTATTGTAAAAATAAAGATACCAATCTATGTAATAATTTTGAAAAATTAAAAAAAATGCATGAAATATTAAAATCCGTTAAACAAATTTCATTAAATTCAGAACAAATCGTATTCGGGTTACCAAATATGACAAATAATCATAAAGAAATAAAAAATTTGTTATCACAGTCGCCTTATAAATTATATTCTATTCAACATAGATTTTTAACAAAAAACGTAAATATATTTTATAACGAACAAATAAATAATTATAACATTTATGCAAACTTTCTTATAAAACCCATGATTGCACCTGACACATATACCATATCTGCTTTAAAAAGTCATAAAATATACGAACATTCAATTTGTTTAATTTCAACCTATAAAAAAAGTGTTTTTATGAATAAATTATTTAGAAATATAAAAGAAAATAATAATTTAGATTATCTCGAAGAAAGCGATGATGATGAAGAATTTGAAAATGTTTCTGAAAATAAATTTATTCATTTAGAAAAAGAATATGTTTTTAAATGCGTATTTAATAGAAAACATAAAGTCTGGGAACCAGAAGAAATCGTAAATGATAAAATTTCAAATCTTACTGATATTTTAGAAATAGAAAATAATAAGTAATATATATATATAATGCCTGTCGATAGTAACTTACTCGGAAATACCGATAATGCTTTTCAACTAACTGGTAATAAACATGTATTGCATAAAGGTTGTGACGTTCATGGTAGTGGCGCGCAAAGTAGCGCGCAAAGTGGCGGTGGTTACGGCGCTACTTTTAAATCTTTGCAAACAAATGCCAATAATGGAATGGGTTATGGTAATGGTTCTTATGATAATTACAATGTCTGTAACAAACAATCGGGCGGTTCTGCGCACTTAAATGAATTAAATAATTCGGCTGCCTCCAGTTATGGTTATACAAATAGCGGTGCTGAAGTAGCACACGAATTAAAAGGCAGTTATGCTGCCATTACAAAAAATAACAATGTCAACTCTTGTAGCGGTGGTAGAAAACGCAAGAGAAAGCCAAAGGGAAAGTCGCGCAAGAGAAAGCCAAAGG
>TARA_B110000261_G_scaffold36897_1_pt1 | contig 13998 bp, 12 predicted proteins | sample TARA_B110000261 | Tara Oceans TARA_B110000261 (sample SAMEA4397705) | marine metagenome | biome: Polar Biome; feature: [DCM] deep chlorophyll maximum layer (ENVO:01000326); material: water (ENVO:00002006), including particulate matter (ENVO:01000060) such as... | depth 20 m | reverse complement strand
AGAAATGAAAACGCCCAGTTTGCTATAAAACGTGAAATGGAACGCAACGATAAATTGAAGGTTACACTGGCTAATAGTGTGGAGGATGGTCTGATAGAGGGGCTGTTTTAGTTGCTATTATTACTTTATATGAAATGAATCCATTGGATTCATACATTAATAATATGTAGAAAGCTCAACAAGTACGACCCTGAAGGGGTCGAATGTCTAACCTTAAAGAGTTTTTTATAAATATTTAATCCCTTTGGGATTTTTCACTTTACTCGTTTCTCCAATCAAAACAAAATCTCTTTATGTCCATCATTTGAGATAGTAGATGAAATAAAAGGCGAAATGGAACGGAATGACAAGTTGATAATCATACTGACAAATAGGGTGACCTAGATTTTAAACTCTATCTGCTCTGCCCACTGAAGGTAGTCAAAGGCAATGAATTTGAAGTAATTTGGATTACTGTTATCTATTACTTTTAGTTGTTTGCAGAGCAGTTGTTTAGCTTGTGCTTTTTCTTCTGGTTTCCATACTATGGTTTTAAAAAATAATCCCATGCAGACTGACAGATCTTTGTCTCTGTCTAATTCTTCAGTTATCCTTTTGAGGGCAATGTTTTCAGATTCTAATAGGTCTAGGTATCCTAGCTCAAAGTGTATAATCATAGAAAATAATCTAGCTTGAACTTTTCTAAAAGGGATGACTCCAAGTTGCTGCCATTGATTTACAAGGACAGTCCCTAGTTTATAGTTCTTCAATTGAATACAAACTCTAGTTGCCAGCATATAGAGGTACTGAACTTGGGCATTTTCTATCTTTGAACTTTCTTGCGTTAAGACCCTTCGAATAGGAACCAGGCAATCATTAGCTATTTGAATATCCTTGGCGTAGTATCCAAACTCTGCTTGTCTAGAGTAGTATATGTAGTCATAGTAGGGTTTAGAAACAGAGGTGTCGTTTTCAAATTTGCTGAGGTACGATACTCCTTCGTTGAATGAGTTTCTATCTTCTGTAAGAGCAGCATGATATATAAAATTGCTGATGGGCGGGAGCATCTGAGTACTATCAAAAAGATGATTGTGTTTTAGTATATAGAGTACATATGCTTTGGCTTGCTGTAGACCTGTTTTGAAATCACGCGTCATATAGCTGCGTAGTACTTGTACATAGTGCCAGTGTTCTTCTGCTCTTATACTCAGACAGTTAATTTTGTCGTAGAACAGTTTATTTGAATTAAAGGTTGCTAGCTTTTTGGAATCTAAGGGAAGATGGTACTGGGATTCTCTAATCTCTTCACGGAGAATTCGATAGTCATTTAGGTTTTGTATTTGAGAGGTAACTAATTCTCTCTGGTGTCGTAAATATTTGAGTTCATCTTTATAGCCAATGATGCCGTTTTTGAATAATATGGTTTCTTCTAACTCTATAAGCTGCAGTAAAACGGTAAATTCTTCCTTCTTAATTGCATGCTTTTTAATTGGCCTTAGTTTTTTTAATGCCTCTTTTCTAAACCCTTTGGCTGCTAGAGCTTCGGTCAGTAAAATTCCTTTTTGGATTTGATGTTTTTTGGTTTTATTGATATTGTGACTAAAGAGACTTAATAAGATTTTTTCTTTTAAATAGGCTATCTCTGAGTTGAGGTGTTTCCCGATTTTTGTGCCAGAGAAATAGGTGCTAAGTTCAGCAGCACCAACTTTATTTTTCTCTATAACATTGTAAAGTTTAATGTAGTTTTTTTCTTGACTATCAGAATGGGTGCTAGCATACCTCCGGAAATGAACTTTTTCCGTAGTGGATAGACTATCTATTAATTCGTATATAAATTTACTCATGTAAAATCCAATAAAAAATTAAGTAAAGTTAATGTATTAGAGTAAATATTAAGCTAATTGTCAATTCTAAATTCCATTTAAAAACTATAATTTATTTTATTATCCGTAAAATATGGGTGAACATTGGATATTATGATATTAAACAACAAAATCAGTATCTTCATTTTAGTACTAATAAGTAGCTTGTCTGTACAAGCTCAGAATTTGGAATGGAGAGGGTTAACTCTGCAAGCACACTATGAACTCTTAGAAGACGGAATAGATAAAACAGGAAATTATGGTACAGCTATTTACGGTAATCATAAATTTGAGGACGGTGGAATCTTGTCAAAAGGATGCAGGCTTAACGATACTTGTTTAATTTCTTCGCCACAAATTGATGCCCTTAATGATCCTGCCTTTGCAATTCAAGTTGAATTTAAGGCTAATGCATTTGGAAGTTCAATTATAATGGCAGGAAGGTCATATAGATACCTAGGAATGGGTACTAATTCATCAGGAAACTTTACAGTTAAAACTGGGAGTCTGATTGAGAACACCTTTTTTGATGTGACATTAGAATTGGATAAATGGTACTTATGCACTGCCATTCATAATACCCAGGATTCTATTTCGGAATTTTGGCTGGATGGTAAGTTATTAGGTACTTGGAAACAGTTTTTGAACCATCCTGCAAATGATAATGCTGTTGCTAATATTGACTACAGTCGAGGGTGGGCATTTGATGGTCACCTGAAAAATTTAAAAGTATACTCAACAAATAATTTAGTGAGTACCGAAAAGCTTGATTTGTTAAATAATTTTCAGGTGTCACCTAATCCAGCTACCAATACTTTGAATGTAAATTTACCGATGACGGAGCAAGTTTCATATGCTATAGTAGATATGAAAGGTGTTGTAATTAGTGATGGAGAATTGTTAGATCAGAGTATAGATATTAGTGGTCTACAGCCTGCTATATACTATCTTAGAATAACAAATGGGGATAATTCTACCGGAGTAAAAAAGTTTATTAAGTTATAATTCTTTGTGTAGCCGTATCGGATGCACATTATATTAAGTTTACCTATTCTATTTCTTTAAATTTAAATAAATGAAAAAAACAAATATTTTAAAGTATACGCTATTTATACTCCTTTTTTCTGTCTTCTTCGTAGCCTGTAAAGATGATGAATCTTGTGCAGAAAGTACTTGGTACACAGATGCAGATGCTGATGGCCTAGGAAACCCAGACGTTTCTATTCTGGCATGTGAGCAACCGGAGGGTTATGTAGCAAACATGGACGATAAGATTGATCAAGTAATGACCAGACAAGCTACACCGATGTTATTCAAATCTACCGGAGAAAGATGTGGTCCTTGTGGTGGCTGGGGGTGGGAAGCCTATGGTGATATCATTTATAAATACAAAGGTGGAAAAGCTTTTACTTGGGCTAATTATGGGAGTAGTTTTTCCAGCGGGTATTTCAGAGGTCAAGAAATGAATGAAACTCGTTCAACTATGGAAGAAATACAAAGTAGTTTTTCACAGAATGCTAGTAAGCCTAGTTTCATTGTCAACAATGAAGTGTTTTCTTCATTTGAAGGCCCTGTAAATGCGATGGAAGCTGCAGATGCTTTTTTTCTAACACAAGCTCCGGTAGGCATAGTGATGAGTACGCATCTAGAAGGTAATACATTAACTATACATGCTGAGGCAGAGGTCTTTGCTAATCTTGATGATGGAGCCTACGTAATGGGAGCTTACCTTATAGAAGATAAGGCAGTAGGCCCACAAGATGGAGATATTGGAGTTAATGGAGATGTACAACATCATAATGTAATGAGAGGTTCTCTGTCTGAAACTCCTTGGGGAGAGGAGCTATCAGCGGATGGATTAATTGAAGGCAGTGTTTATGAGAGAACGTATACGATTGAGGTTCCAGAGTCGTATAACAAAGAAAATTTCTCTTATGGAGTTGTTGTCTGGAGTAGACGAATTAGCACTTATAAATTTGTGAATGCTTGTACTACTCAGTAGTCTCGCAAAGACATAACAAAAAGAAAGGCTCGTGTAAAACACGAGCCTTTCTTTTTTAGATTTTTGGAAGGGTTGTTTTAGGACTCTATTTCACTCGTCTTTCATAGCGAAACAAAACTTGTTTGTCTTCCCCATCCGATATAGTTGCATTTACACAATCTCCATCTTTGGAGTAAGAAATCTCCTTAGGGAAATCATGAGCAGGATTTTCACAAATAAAACTAGAATCTGTAATGGCTGTTGATGTAAATGTAACAGGCTCTTCGTTTGGGCCACTTACTTCGTAATGCCATTGATTGTCTTCTAAATAGGCTTTTATGGATTCCGTAAAAACGGTGTCTCCGTTCACGATAGTCAGAGCTTTTCCAGAATATCCATATTCAGTTTTAAGCCAAGATTCATAGGTGTTTTCTCCTAGATCACCATTGGTTCTAATCCAATCTCCTGGTAACCAGTTAAGATTTGGAATGTGGTCTGATGTTTTCTTCTCTTCAGACCTTGAGCAGCCCAAAAGACTAAAAATAATAATAAGGGTTATCCATTTCATTTGGTAAAAATAAGTAAAAAAAAAGCCGACTGCTGACAGTCGACTTTATCGTTTTAAAAATGAATCTTAGTTAAAGAAGTCCTTCATCTTATCAAAGAATCCTCTCTCTTTACTCGGATCTGGAGTGAAATTTTCTGCGTCTAGCAATTGTTTCATAATTGCTTTTTCTTCAGTGCTGAGTTTTTTAGGTGTATATACATTTACGTAGATCAGTTGGTCTCCAGGACCGTATCCATTTACGTCTGGTATGCCTTTGCCTCGTAGTCTGAGTACCTTTCCACTGTGGGTGCCAGCCTCTATCTTTATACGTGCTTTCCCAGTTACTGTAGGCACCTCTATATCTGCTCCCAAAGCAGCTTGAGGGAAACTAATATGTAGATTAAAGATAATATTATTTCCATCTCGCTCTAGGTTTTCGTGCTTAGCTTCTTCTACTAGTACTATCAAGTCGCCTGCTACACCACCTGGCATTTCATTTCCTTTGCCACGTACATTGAGCTGCATACCGTCTGCTACTCCTGCAGGTATGTTGATGGTGGTAGTTACCTCTTCGGTTATTAGGCCCATCCCATCTGCTCCTGGAGGAACATTCTTTATCTTCTTGCCCATTCCTTGGCAAGTAGGACAGGGGCTTGCTGTCTGCATTTGCCCTAAAAAGGTATTTTGTACTCTAGTTACTTGACCTTGTCCGCCGCAGGTACCACAAGTGTCAAAAGTGACTCCTTTAGCAACTACCTTTTTCTTGTACTTTATCTTCTTTTCTACGCCGTTGGTTACATCTTCTAGGTTTAGCTTCAGTTTTATTCGAATATTAGAGCCTACTGCCTGTCTGCTTCCTCCACCACGATTGCCACCACCAAAGAAGCTTTCGAAGGGACTTCCGCCGCTTCTTCCGCCTCCTCCGCCACCGCCAAAGATGTCGCCGAAGTGACTGAATATGTCATCCATATTCATTCCTCCTCCTCCGCTAAAACCTCCTTGACCGTCTACTCCTGCGTGACCATATTGGTCATACCGTTGTTTCTTTTCAGCATTACTTAAAACTTCGTAGGCTCCTGCGGCTTCTTTGAATTTGTCTTCAGCTTCCTTATTGTCAGGATTTTTATCCGGGTGAAACTGTATCGCTTTTTTACGATATGCTTTTTTTATTTCTTCGGCTGTAGCACCTTTTGCTACGCCTAGTATGTCGTAAAAATCTCTTTTTGCCATTATTGTCCTACTACTACTTTGGCGTATCGTATCACCTTATCATTTAACTTATAGCCTTTTTCTATCTCATCTACTACCTTACCCACAAGTTTCTTATGAGGTGCAGGTATTTTGGTGATAGCCTCGTGTATCTCCGGGTCAAACGTTTGTTCTATAGACTTGAATGCTTTTAAACCCTTAGATTCTAAGCTGCTTTTAAACTTATTGTAAACCAAGTCCACTCCTTTACGAATGGTTTTTACGTCGCCATTCTTATCCATGTTTTGCAAGGCTCTTTCAAAATCATCTAATACAGGCACTAGGTCTGTCATTATATCTTGTCCCGCAGTTTTAAACAGTTCAATTCGCTCTTTAGAAGTACGTTTACGATAATTATCAAACTCTGAATAGAGTCTTAAGTATTTGTCATTGAGCTCGGCTATCTTTTCTTCAGCAGTAGGCTCGGTAGGCTCAACTACTTCTTTCTCAGTATCTTGAACTGCCTGGTCTTGGCTATCGTTTATCTCTTCGTTTTGATCTTTTGTTTCTTCAGACATCATTCTATCCTTCTTTTCTGCGATAAGGATAGCAAAAGTATTGCCACGTAAGTTTGTGTCAATATGACACCTCTTATTCTGCCATGTGTTTAGCTAGAGTTTCTGCTAACTTATTCCCAAAAAGTCCTTTGTATATTATCTTCCCTTTTCCGTCTATAAGCAGATTATGAGGTAGATATGTGAAATTGTACGTTTTTACAATTTCACTTTCCCATTTTTTAAATTCACACCCGTGGTTGGGCCAGCTTAGTCTATCATTTACTATTGCTTTTTGCCAAGCTTCTGGATCCGTGTCTAGACTCACACTATAGACTGTAAATCCTTCGCCTATATCAAAAGACTTGTCCTTATAGCTATCGTATGCTTGTCTTATCGTGTTGTTTTCTATTCGGCATGTTCTGCACCATCCTGCCCAAAAATCTATTAATACAACTTTCCCTCTAAGGTCTGACAGTTTTATTAATTTACCATCTGGATTTCGCAGTATTATTTCTGGGGCTATATCTCCTACTGCAGGTTTTATGTCAGTTACGTGAGACTTGAATGCCGCACAGAGTATAAGAACTAAGGCAAATACGCTAATTCTTATATTGGTCATATCTTAAGAACGAGTAATTCTGGCTCCTATTGCATTCAGACGTGTTTCTATATCTTGATAGCCTCTGTCTATTTGCTCTATGTTATGTATAGTACTAGTGCCTTCTGCACTCATAGCGGCTATAAGTAGAGATACGCCCGCACGTATATCTGGGGAAGACATAGTAGTAGCCTTTAGCGGTACTCTACGGTCTAATCCCATCACAGTTGCTCTGTGTGGATCACATAGTATTATCTGAGCACCCATATCTATTAGACTATCTACGAAGAATAGTCTACTCTCAAACATCTTTTGATGTATTAATACATTTCCTTTTGCTTGTGTACACATTACTAAGATAACACTCAATAAATCGGGTGAAAGACCAGGCCATGTAGCATCTGCTATGGTCATCATACTCCCATCTATAAAGTTGTCTATTTCGTAGTGTCTGTTTTCTGGGATGATGATATCATCATCTTTTATCATAAACTCAACGCCTAATTTTTTAAATACCTTAGGTATGATACCTAATTGATCTACTCGGCAATTTTCTATAGTAATCTCAGACTGAGTAAGAGCTGCAAGACTTATAAATGAGCCTATCTCTATCATATCAGGTAAGATAGTGTGCGTACATCCACCAAGTTCGCTTACTCCTTCTATAGTTAGCATGTTGCTTCCTACTCCAGAGATTTTCCCACCCATAGAGTTAATCATCTTGCACAGCTGCTGTAGGTAAGGTTCGCAGGCCGCATTGTATATGGTAGTAGTTCCTTTTGCCATCACAGCAGCCATTAGTATATTAGCTGTACCTGTTACAGATGCTTCTTCTAGCAGCATATAGCTGCCTTTTAGGTTTTTACCTTCTACTTTGTAGAAACCTGTTTCTTTATTATAGATAAACTCAGCACCCAAACTTTCGAAACCTATGAAGTGAGTGTCGAGTCTTCTTCTTCCTATCTTGTCTCCCCCCGGGCTAGGTATATAGCCTATACCGAAACGGGCTAGCAATGGACCAATAATCATAATGGAACCACGTATAGCAGCACCTTTGGTTCTAAATTCTTCCGTATGAAAATAATCTAAATCTATCTCATCAGCCTTGAAAGTCCAATTTCCTTTGGCTTTATGGTCTACTTTTACTCCTAGGCCCTTGAGTAACTCAATCATACGTAGTATGTCTCGTATCTCAGGGATGTTGTGTAATTCGACTTCCTCTTCTGTAAGCAACACTGCAGCGAGAATCTGTAGTGCTTCATTCTTAGCTCCTTGTGGAGTTAATGTTCCCTTTAGCTTATGCCCTCCTTCTATTGTAAAAGTTCCCATTTATCTTTTCTTGTATTTAGGATTAAAAGGTTTTTTCTTTTTCCCCTTGTTTCTATTGTTATTGTTATTTCTGTTGTTATTTGGTTTTCTGATAGTCTCTATGTGTATATCCAAAGAGTCAGCAGCTATCTGCAGTTTACCTTCTGACAAGTCTGCCAAGTGTTGTACTACTTGTGTAGGAGTTAGATCTTCCTCGTTCCAGTTTTTACTTGAGTTGACCATAAAAGAAGCTATATAGTTGATGTACATAGATTTAAGCTCACCATCTTCCATGTCTTTAGCCCCATCTATCATGTCTATCAGATTTCTACCGTAGTATCTATACTTGCTCAGTACATCTTTATAGCCTAAGTGTTCTGGCTTTTCTGCTTTAGCTGTAGGCTCAGGTGCTGGATACTCATTATCTATATCTAGCTCAAAATTAGCTATCTCGTGCATGTGATCCCACACGGTTTGCTCGTAATTAGTCTGGTTTTTTATTTCTGGATTAAGATTTACCATCACTTTAAAAACAGTATGAGCTAGAATATTTCTCTTATCTCTATCGTTTTCAAGTTTTAGGTGCTCTACCATTTCTTGTACACCTCTACCATATTCTGTAAGGGCTATTTTTTCCAATTGTGTGTTGTACGACAATTCCATTTGTGAGCAAAGATATATGTAGGCTACAAACTAATACGTATAAGATGTAGTTGTTTTCCACTTATTATATTTTTTAGGACACCGTCGTAAGAACAAAACCTGCGTTGGTCAATTTAAATTGGCCGTTCGTATAAAATTCATATTTCGTGACTTTTTTTATAGTTGCTACTCCTCTTTTCTAACCTTTAGACTGGAAATGCGAGAGGTCTTTAGGTATCTTCAAAAGAGTGACTATCAACTATTGCTAAAGCGTATTGAGGCTTTGGAGAAATATTAGTATGCTATAGTTATTGATACAAAAAATGTAAAAAAGGATAGTTGAGCAATCGACTATCCTTTTTTTAGATCAATCAAAAAAGCGGAATAGTGAAACTAAATTTAACTGTTCCGCTGTGGTATCGAGAAGAATAAAAGAACTTGTTTTTTTAGTATTTAATACAAACGTTTTTAGGTTCGGTAAAGAAGTTGAGTGCTTCCCAACCACCTTCTCGTCCGACTCCACTGTTTTTTACTCCGCCAAATGGAGTTCTAAGATCCCTTAGTAACCAGCAGTTGATCCAAATAATACCGCTTTCGACTTCATTTCCTAATCGATGTGCTCTACTTAAGTCGCTAGTCCATATAGTGGCTGCAAGTCCATATTCAGTGCTGTTAGCCAATGCTATAGCTTCTTCTTCTGTATCAAAAGGTTGAATGGTAACCACAGGCCCAAATATTTCTTCTTGGTTTGTACGGCATTGCTGGTCTAGTCCTTCAATGATAGTAGGTGCTATATACCAACCTTCTGACTGCTCACCATCTAAATGTACCGCGTGTCCCCCTGCTAATATTTTGCCGCCCTCTTCTTTGGCTATCTCTATGTAACTTAAAATTTTTTCGTAATGTGGTTTACTTACGATGGCACCCAATTTGCTATCCTCGTTTAGTGGGTTCCCCACTTTCATTTTTTTAACTTCTTCTACAAAAGCCTCTTTGAATTTTTGATAAATGCCTCGTTGTATCAATATTCTAGAGCCACATAAGCATATCTGACCCTGATTAGCGAAGGAGCTATTTAGCGTAGTTTTTAGCATTTTATCAAAATCGCAATCGTTAAAAATGATATTAGGATTTTTGCCACCTAGCTCTAGACTCATCTTTTTAAACTTAGGGGCCACTATTTTTGCGATATGAGCTCCTGTGGCCGTACCTCCGGTAAATGACACTAGATCTATATCGTCACTTGAGATTAATGCGTTGCCAGCAGAATGGCCTAAGCCATGTACTATATTAAGCACGCCTGCAGGTAATCCTATCTCTACGCAAATTTCAGTAAGTAAGTAAGCTGTCATTGGTGTAATCTCACTTGGTTTGGCTACGACTGTATTCCCTGCAGCGAGTGCCGGAGCTATTTTCCAAGTGAAAAGATAAAGAGGTAAGTTCCAAGGCGAGATACATGCGGCTACACCTACCGGTTTTCTTAATGTATAGTTGATTACACCTTCTGCTGTTTGATGACTTTCTGATGAGTAATGTCTTATAGCTGTACTATAAAACTTAAAATTATCCTTCGCCCTTGGAATATCTACGGACCTGGCGAGCCATAATGGTTTACCGTTATCAGTACTTTCTGCTAAGGCAAGTTCCTCCATTCGGTTTTCTATCCCTTGGCTTATTTTTTCTAACCAATCTGCTCTTTCTGTATTCCTAAGACTAGCCCAAGAATTAAAGGCTTCTTTGGCTGCTTGTATCGCATCATCTACATCAGATTTTGTGGAATCCGGGATCAGAGAGTATACTTTACCTGTGGCGGGATTGTAATTATCTATGTATTGACCCTCTTTTGGAGCAACAAGTTTGCCGTTTATGTAGTTTGAAATCTTTTTCATTGGACGTAAGGGCAAAAATAAACAAGGAGGTGGTATGTGAGTTTATTTGAGAAATAATACTTTTGTCCAACGATGGAGCTATATGCCTCTTTCAATATAAAACCAAAAATTACTATTTAGTATCTGCAGATGAATTTATTCGTTTCTAACATTGACTACAAGATAACCGAGGAGGAACTACAAGCTTTATTTGAGCAATATGGTGAAGTAAAGTCTGTAACAATTTTAAAAGATATGGATGATCAGAAACCAAAAGGATATGGTTTTGTGCTCATGAGTAGTAACTACGAAGGTCAGAAGGCAATTCTAAGTCTAAACAATAAGAAGATAAATGACCGTTCACTAAGTGTACAAGAGGCTCGTCCTAAACCAGGAGAGGAGCCAGAAAAGAAAGAAAGAACGTTACGCCCACGTAGAAAGCGTATGTCAGAGGATTGATAAAATGCAAGTAATAAGCTAGTTGTAGTTTGTTATTTTATAGGATTTATCATTAGTCTTTCGGGTATATTCACCTGTTATTCCCAGTAGAATTATGATACAATAAATCAAGATTTTTTTAGCTAGCTATTGCCATAGGTTGCCTCAACCTGTAAAGGATTCTGTAATCAAAGTACATCAGCTTGCTATTTACAACTGGCCTTGAGTGATTCTAAATCTGGTATTACCTGAGGTAAATTTAAAAAGCCAGAGGACTACTCTGTAGATTTACTATGCTACTATGTTCCCTCTAAAATTATATTTTTAGACTCACTGTAAAATCCGCCAGACAGTGCTAATATAGATAAGATTGACATCGATTTTCACGATGAAGAAGAGACTATAGAAGAGGAAGAATAGTCTACGATAGTATTTTACCAATACACTCCCCGAAACCAACGCGTTTCCCGTCTTTTTCACAATAGGCTTGGATAGTTACGGTATCTCCATCTTCTAAGAAGGTACGTGTTTTTCCATTTTTTAATTCCATAGGCTGTTTTCCGCCTTGGCTTATCTCTATCATGCTGCCATAGCTATGCTGATCTCTGCCAGAGATAGTTCCACTAGCCATCGTGTCACCTACATTTACATTGCATCCATTTACGGTATGATGAGTAAGCTGCTGAGCCATATTCCAGTACATATACTTGAAATTACTCTCGCTTATGATAGTCTCTTCTTCTCCTTCTGGTGTGATACCTACTTTTAAGTTGATATCAAAATTCTTTTGGCCTTCACATTGTAAATACGGTAAAACTGCTGGTTCTTGCTTTATGCTCTCACATCTGAAAGGCTCTAATGCAGCCATAGTAACTATCCATGGTGACATAGTAGATGCAAAGCTTTTACCCAAGAATGGGCCTAAAGGTACGTATTCCCACCCTTGTATATCTCTAGCACTCCAGTCATTGAATATCACCTTGCCAAAAATGTGTTCTTCAGCATTTTTTATGTTTATGGGTTCACCCAGATTTGTCTGCTTACCTATAATAAAGGCCATCTCTAGCTCTATATCCAGTCGTTTACTTTTACCAAAACTAGGTAAATCTGCAGTAGGAGCTTTGCTCTGTCCACTTGGTCTATGTATAGATGTACCACTTATAACGATACTACTAGCTCTGCCGTGATATCCTACGGGTATATGTTTCCAGTTAGGCAATAAAGGCTCGCTATCTGGACGAAAAAGCTTTCCAAGATTAGTAGCGTGCTCTATACTACTATAAAAATCTGTATAATCTCCTACTTTCACGGGCAAGCTCATTTGAGTGCCTATGCGAGGTACTAATACTTTCTCTCTGAACTCATATAATTGACCTTCGGTGGTGAGCTGAGTAGTAAGATAGGATCTAAGAGCACTCCACGCATCTTTGCCGCATTCTATAAAATTATTGAGCACATTGGCTTCAAATACTGATGTATCAAAACCTATATCGGGGAACAAACCTACTTTAGCACAGGCATTAAGATCTATAATACTGTTTCCTATAGCCACTCCAGGTGTAGGTTTATTATCACGCATAAACATGCCATAGGGTAGGTTATATATGCTAAAATCTGAGTTGGTAGGTACGTCTATCCAGGTGGTCATAAGATTACTTTTTTTGTTGGTTCGAAGATAAGAAAGGGAATTGACTTACAGGAGATAATGGTCACTAAATGTATTGTTTGCGTTTGATATAGTATGATTAATGACCTTTTTTTTCTTTTCACTATTCCTCCACCCACTTCTTTTATTCGTTGCACATAGAAGAAAACCTCAGGATCCACAGCTGTTATTGCCTCTTTGATTTTATGCACTTCCAGTCGGGTTACTATATAAATTACTATATCACAATCTGCTTTTACTTCAAACTGACCAGGCAGGTATCCACGCTCAAATTTATATACGGGAATTCAAATTTTTTATATTCGATAAGTATAAATGGGGAATTGAATAGTACTAAAATTATCTCCTGAAGCGTTGCAATACCCCTAAGCTATCATTTGGTTGAGATAACTATCTCAAATAAAAACTCTTGATTTTTATAGTAATACCATTACACTAATAAAGGCCCCAGTTGTAATTTTAGTTTCACTCTTCACTCAAAGAACCACATTCACTATCCTACCCGGCACTACGATCACCTTTTTAGGTGGTTTGCCATCTAGCCATTTTTGGACTATCTCATCAGCCAGTACATTTTTCTCTATTTCCTCTTTGCTCATATCCAGCGGAAACTCAAGATTGGTTCTCGTTTTGCCATTGATAGAGATAGGGTAGACCTTACTGCTTTCTATGAGGTGCTTCTCATCAAAGGCTGGCCAAGTAGCATCTGCTATGAAACCTCCGTTTCCTATAGCATTCCAAAGCTCCTCTGTGATGTGCGGTGCAAAAGGATTTAGTAATATTAATACTTGCTCTAATACAGACTTGCTGGCACATTTCTGACTACCTAGTTCATTCACACAAATCATAAACTGAGCTACCGAAGTATTGAGTGACATATTATCTATGTCCTCTGTGATCTTCTTTATAGTGGCGTGCAAGGTCTTCATCGAGTCTTTGCTTGCTTCGCTATCTGTCCAAAGCTGATTCCCATCTTGGTCAAAGAAGAGAGCCCAAAGTTTCTTTAAGAAACGATAGGTGCCGTCAATGCCCTTAGTACTCCAAGGTTTACTGTCTTCTAAAGGTCCTAGGAACATTTCGTAAAGACGTAGCGTGTCTGCTCCGTATTGATCTGAAATGTCATCTGGATTGACAACATTAAACTTGGACTTAGACATTTTTTCAACTTGAGTTCTAAGTTTTATTTCTCCATCGGTAGCAATGGAAGAAAAGTCAATGGTTTCAAATCTATTATCTAGTTTCTGCAGCTGAGCAAATTGAGCAGAGTCCAAAGTAGCTTCCTTACTGGCAATATTTACTGGGACGTGCAGTTCTCTACCCTCAGATTCAAGTAACATGCTCTCCCCCTGAATCATTCCTTGATT
>TARA_B110000261_G_scaffold121846_1_pt1 | contig 14028 bp, 12 predicted proteins | sample TARA_B110000261 | Tara Oceans TARA_B110000261 (sample SAMEA4397705) | marine metagenome | biome: Polar Biome; feature: [DCM] deep chlorophyll maximum layer (ENVO:01000326); material: water (ENVO:00002006), including particulate matter (ENVO:01000060) such as... | depth 20 m | reverse complement strand
TTTTACGTTTTGTTTTACGTTTTGTTTTACGTTTTGTTTTACGTTTTTTTCCACCTAAATATTTGATAACGGGAAAGAGTTGGTGATGCAAAGTCGTCGGAATATGTTTGGCGCTCCAAGTGCTTTGTATTTTTTTAATGTTCATCCATTTGACTGCATCTTCACGGGCATCTTCATGTCCTTTTACAGTTACAATAAATTTTTTTACGTTTCTTATTTTATCATTTAAACGATAAAACGGATGGGCGTAGTCGCACATTGCATTGTTGCTATACATCTTATTTGAAACTTTTACATCTAATTTAACCAATTGAAACCTTTCCATTATTTCCTCCCGAAATTCTATAATATCTGTTGATGCGTTTTTATCCGCAAGGAAAGATTTATATACAATAATAAATAATATTTGGTCGTGTTCTTTTTTCAACGTTTCTGCTTTTTCTGCTTTTTCTATATCCTGTGCTGAATTTGATATTATTTTTAATTGAATAAGTTTTTCTAATAAAAGTTGCAATGCCTTTTTAATACCAATTTTTCGGACAACTAATGCGTCTTCTTCGTTTCGTATTTTTTCTACACTTTCCAGACTTTGTCCAGTCCAATAGGCAGTGCCGGGTATTCGTTTATTTAATATAGTTTTTTTAGAACGCCCTCTTAATTTCCACGTATCCAATTTTCTTTTCGTCCATCCATTCATGATAATATATGAAAACATTTTCTTTTTATTCAACTTATTCAAAGCAAATTGTATAAATAATTTTTCTATTTAAATATATAATAATAAAAGGACTTTGTTATTATAATTTAAATGGAAAATTTATTAATTGGTGGAATAGCAGGAATTACGGCGAGAACCATGACCTCGCCGTTGGAATTATTGAAATTGCAAAAACAAAACAATTACCTAAGAAACAATTCTATCAAGCACGTTATAAGAAATGAAGGATTTCGCTATTTATGGAAAGGAAATTTCACAAACTGCATCAGAGTTTTTCCACAATATTCAATTAATTACGCATTATTTGAACAAAATAAAGTTATTTTAAATAATTACATATCAAACAAAGATTTATTAAATTTCACTTCTGGCGCTTTGAGCGGTGTTATTTCCATGTGCGCCATATATCCGTTAGAAACCGCAAGAACGCATTTATCTCTCCAAACTAATAAAACAAAATACAAAGGATTGTGTGATGTATTGATGAAATTAAAATCACATCAATTATATGCTGGATTGAGAATGAGTGTATTTGGATTTGGTCCTTGGAATGCGATAAATTTTATGAGTTATTATAAATACAAAGAAGTATTCGAAGAATATGAAGGAAATCAACATCTTTATAAACTACTGTGTGGTGGGTTTGCAGGCTCTACGGCTATTTCAGTAACATATCCAACAGACTTAATAAGAAAACGTCTACAAATGCAAAGTTTTTCACCCGAAGTTCCAAGATATAACGGTATCTTAGATTGTATTGGAAAAATAGTAAAACAAGAAGGAATTATTGGTTTATATAGAGGATTGTATGTAAGTTATATAAAATGTTTCCCAACGTTGGCTATTCAATTTTGGACATACGAGACACTATTGGAATATCTATAAATTTTTTTATAGCAATGATCCATTCATTATAGTTTTCAACAGTGTATTCTTTATCTTCATCAGCATTTAAAACCATGATGTTTTTTTCATTATCTAACCAATCGTTATGTAACCAATCGTTATGATATTTATTACAATTTTTAAGATATTCTATTGGAATCAATTCTCCTTTGCGATTTCGTTTATTGATTCTTGAAAAACATACATCGACGGTTGCTTTTACGTAAATAATACCAGCAATCGGCAATTCTTCAATAAACTCATCAAACCATTGTAAATATATTTTATAATTAATTTCTTCTATTTTTTTATCATCGTAGAGCATTTTTGCAAATACATTTTTATCTGTTAAAACGGATCTTTCTGTAATTATGATGGCATTTGGATTTTTTTTAATCGTTTTTCTTAATATCGAAATGCGTGAAATATAAGCCATAATTTGAAATGAAAAAGCATATTTTTCTTGATTTTTATAATATTTTTCCAAAATGGTTTCATTGTTATTATCTTTTATTGTATTCCAAACATCGACGGGTTCTTGAACAAAAACAACATTCGATGTTTGCTCTTTCATCATTTTAACCAATGTTGATTTACCCGATCCAATATTTCCTTCAATGCTATATATTGACATTATTATTATATATATATTTTAAATTTTAAATATCTTTTAAAATTTAATATCTTTTTTATATATGACTGACTTAAATCTTGATTTAAATATCAATAATTATTCAAATTCAGAATTAAAAAAATTATTATATATCAATATTGAATACAATAACGGTATATTAAAAGAAAAAATTAATATTTTAAAAGAAAAAATTTTTGCACTACATATAAGTAATAAAGAAAAGAACGAGTTTAATATTTTTTTCAATAGTGTGGAAATACGATTAAATAAATATTTAGAAACAAAAAAAATAGAAGATAATCAAATAACAATGAATAAAGAAATAAAAAATTTGAAAAAACAAATACAAAAAAATAATACAACGAATAACACAATAAATAAAGAAAACAATACGAAAAAAATGAAAAAAAATTAAAGCAATATTAATTATATGAGTTTTTTTCAATTTGATTTTTCTGGTATGCCAAATATAAAGGTTGTTTTTACTGGAAAAATAACTACTGTAAATTTAAATAATTTTTTTAGAGAATGGTTACGAGTAAATACGTTTAAAGCATATCATTCTTTGATTTTTGATACGACCCATTTAGATATACCGAGTATTAAAGTGGCTATAAAAATAGGTCAATTTATTAAAAATTTAAGAGATGAAAAACCACAATATTTACAGAGATCTATTATAATAATGAATGAAAACATTATAATAAGAAATTTAACTAAAATTGTATTTAAAATAACAAAACCTGCAGCACCTGTCTTTATTTATTGGAAAAAGAAACATGAAACAAATGTTAATATAGATACAATTTTAGATATATTTAATACCAATGTTTTTAAATTTCAATTTATCAAACCTTAAATTATTTTAATGTTTTTTTGATTTTCAAAAAACATTAAAATAATTAAATATAATTTTAAAATATATGGCAGCAGGTATTTTACCCATTGCAGAAAACAACGGACATTTATATTTACTTTTCTCCAGAGAATTTTTAAAAAGAAAAGGAAAAGAAGACTGGAGAGATTTTGGAGGACATCGTGAAAATAATGAAACGAATGAACAAACTGCTATTCGCGAAGGTTGGGAAGAAACCAGTGGGGTTTTAGGTAACAAAAAAGATATTAAAAATTTAATAGAAAACAAACTTATAAAGAAAATATTTGCAAAAAATTATACAATTTTTATAGTATCCATTAAATATGATAAAGAATTACCAAAAAAATTTAGAAAACATTTCAAAAAAATGTATAAAACGGATAAAACAAAAATTTGTAAAGATGGATTTTATGAAAAAGATAAATTAAAATGGATACGAGTCGATAAGTTACCAAATCATTATCCTATATTTTTGCCATGGTATAGAAAAATAGTAAAACAAATACATAAAAAATTATCATAAAAAATATACAACATATAATAATATTACTACTATTTATATGTTGTATGATTATTCATGTTCAATAAATAAAGAAACAGATACATATGTTTATCTGTCATGTTCTGATTTCAATAAAAATATTAAATTATTGGAGAAGAGATTTTCTTTTAAATTTCCAAAAGGACTTATTGATTATTTTTCTGGAGAGGAAAATAAAATGAATACGTTTATAATGAATAAAAAAACATTTATTATAGCAAAGATTAGTGAAAAAAAATGTTCAAAACGAGATTTAGACATTATGTTGAAAAAAATATGTAAAACGATACAAAGTGAAAAAAAAATAGTCAATGTTAATTTTATTTTGACACCAATCGAAAATTTCATAAGATATCAAGTGTTAAGAGTTTTAAATCATAATTATCGTTTTTTTAAATATAAAAAAACGTCTTTTACTACCAAAAAAATAACTTTTTGCGCAACAAAAAAATTTCAAAAAATAGTAATAAACAGTATCAAAGAAGGTAGAATAATAAACGACATGCGCGACATGATTAATGAACCTGCTAACAAAATGAATTCGAAATATTTCTTAGAATGTGTAAAGACATTTAAAGAAAAAGGATTAAAACTTGATATTATGACAAAATCTGCATTAAAAAAAGAAAAAATGAATCTTATATTAGCCGTAAACAGAGGTAGTGAAAACGAACCTTACATGTTAACATTAAAATGGTTACCTTTGAAAAAAAAGAAGCCCATTGTTTTATTGGGGAAAGGTGTCACGTTTGATTCTGGTGGTATGAATTTAAAATTTGGTGATTTTACTAATATGAAAACTGACATGACGGGTGCTGCCGTCGTTTTTGCTTTGCTCCGTTTATGTGCTTTAAATAACATAAAAAAAAATATAATTTGCTGTATGCCTTTAGTTGAAAATATGTTAAATGAAAAGGCGCATAGACCGGGTGATGTCATTACAAGCCATAGTGGTATAAATGTCGAAATTTCAAATACTGATGCCGAAGGTAGACTTATTTTGGCCGATGCTTTATCTTATTCAAAAAAATTTAATCCTCGTTGTTTAATCGATGTTGCAACTTTAACTGGTCAAGCAGGATCAGTTTTCAATAATTTAGCAATTGTTGTTTTGGGTAACAAAAAATCTTTAATAGAAAAATATGAAAAAATAGGAGAAAATATGAATGAAAAAATTTGGTCATTGCCTTTATGGTCGGATTTTCGTAAAAATTTAGATTCGAATATAGCAGATATACAAAATTCAAGTAAAAGTTCTTCTAGAACTATAAACGCTGCTATGTTTTTAAAAGAGTTTGTTCCAAAAAAAATAGATTGGCTACATATTGATATTGCTGGCGTCTCATACACTAAACAAACTGGCGCTACTGGTAATTCTATATTGTCTTTATACGAATTATTGACGACTATTTAACTGAAAAAACAGCACTAAAAAAAGAGCTCCGTTTTTATTATTATAAAGAATAATAATAAAATTGAATTTAATAATTCTCTCCAAATAGGGATAGTAATTTAAAATGGAAAAACCATTCATCGGTGTAGTTCATTTCAATGAGAAAACATATGGAGAAAACGAATATTGGAGAACAAAGAATAATTGTAAAGGATGTGTTTATGGTTTGGACAAAAGAATAGAAAATTTTCCATATGAGGAAAATATTATTATAATAGAAATGAATAACGATACTAATGAAATTACGGGAATTGGTAAAATTAGAAATATTTTAAAGGAAGAAAATAGAAGTCGGATTTATTCAGATGAAAATTACAACAGGCTGGTCTATAAAGGAAAACAGAGAATCAATAGAAAGGAATTAATAAAATCAAATAAGAATATAATTGATTATTTGGAGAGAATTTTGTTCTTTGGTTCCAGACATTTTAAAAGAGGTCACGGTGTAACCAAGATACCACACAGTAGATTAGCTTGCAAATATAAAGAACGACCACGAAAAAAAACGCAATGTGGAAAATGTGGCGAAACAGGTCATAATAAACGTTCTTGTTCCAATGAAAAACGCGTTAAAAGACAAGAAATAAGTAGCGAAAAAAAAAAATGTGGAAAATGTGGAAAAACATTAAAGGGTCACGTATGTGGTGCAAATAATATAAATAAAAATAAACAAAAGGAACTTATTTTATTTTTAGAGAAGTTATTTTATTAATTATTCTCATTTTTATTAATTATTCTCAATTTTATTAATTAATAAGCAAATTTTGATTTGACCATATGTAATCTTCGGATTAATCATGTCTTTTATAGGTCTAAGTTTTTCTATTCCAACCTTTTTAATAGCCTTGTTTATTTCTTCTTCAATTTCATCTGTTAAATCAAAATAATCACAATCAATTTCTGCTTCCTCGTTGTTTTCAAAAACATCAAGGACGTATTGTTCAATTGTCTGTAATTTAAGTTCCATTATTTCTGCCATTTCTTTCATTGTTTTCCCTTCTTTATAAAGTTTAAATACGGTTGTCTTGGGATTTTTATTTTGTTTTTTTGTTTTTTTCGTATATTCTTTCATTAATTCCAATCCGTGATTGGTAATAAAATCCTGTGAAATTCCATCAACATTTAATAATTCTCTCATATTTTTGGGTGAAGAATCGTGGATATTGCAAAGAACTTTGTCATTAATTAAAACATTTGGCAATATATCATTTTTAATTGCTATTTTTTTTCTAATTTTTTTCAATTTTCTAAATTTATTTGTTGCTGTTGCAATGAATAAATTCGGCGGCGGATCATCTTCGATTCTTGCCATAACGGGTAATATATTTTTAATATTAACATTTCCAATTCCGATTGCAAATCCATATCCAGCTTTAATTCGAATAAGAACATCCTTTGCAATTAATAATTCAACTATTTCGCTAATTCTATTTTTAGAATATTTTGTTTTTTGTTGCACCAACTTTAAAATTTTACCCATACCGATATCAAAATTATTTGTTTTTCGACGATTTAAAATTATATTTATAATTTTTAGTGCATCTTCAGATATATCCGTCGTATTTTTCTTTTTCTTACTGTGATGACAATTGTCGCACATATTGCATTTTTCCAAATGTTTAATGTCTTTTTCTGAAGGAAACTTACCAGTTTCAAAATAATAATCAATTATTTGCTGTCTGCACATATATTTTTCTCTTAAAAATCGTCTAAAAATATTCATCATATCTGTTTTTATTTTTATTTGTTTGGGGTCGTTTGATTGTGAAATAAGAAAGCTGGTTGTTCGAAAATCACCTTCATTATAATAAAGCGTTGCTTTACTATCGACGCCGTCTCGACCCGCGCGACCAATTTCTTGATAATAACTTTCAATATTTGAAGGAACGCCGTAATTAACAATGTGTCTAATATCTGATTTATCGATTCCCATGCCAAAAGAAATAGTAGCCACGATGACTGTAATTTCTCCTTTAATAAATTTTTCGTGACTTATAATTTTATCTTTTTTATTCATTCCGCCATGATAACAAGCAGAAGAAATATCTCTGGTTATAAAATCAGCATGTAATTTTTCGCATAATTTCCTTGTTTGAACATACACGATCGTCGGTTCTTTAAAAACACAATAATCATATCTATGTTTTGGTAAAATTTTAATAGATAAATTTGTTCTGCGAGTGCCCAACAAGTATTCGTTTGCCTCTTCTACACATAGAAGCTTATACATTTCTTTTAAAACATGAGGCGTTGCCGTTGCTGTAACGGCAAGCAATGGAATTTCTGGGAATTTTTTTCTAATAATGTCAAGTTTTTGATAACTATTACGAAAGTCGTGACTCCACTGCGACACACAGTGTGCTTCATCCACAGCAAATAAACCGATAGAATCCTTTATTTTTGAAAAAGCGACTTGTCTGGATGTTATAAATTCTGGCGTAGTATAAATAATTTGATAATCTGTGTATTGGGAAAATGGAACAGACGATTCAGAATTTAAACAAACTGCTTTAATATTTTTAGAATTCAAGTATTGACATTGGTCATTCATTAAAGAAATAAGCGGCGAAATAACAACTGTTGTTTTTTTGGTATATGTGGCAGGAAATTGATAAAGCAGTGATTTGCCACCACCCGTTGGTAAAATAGCGAATACATTTTCACCATTTAATAAATCCTGAATAATGTCTTTTTGATATTCTCTGAAATTATTGAAACCATATGTTTCCTTAAGATGAGATTCCATATTTATTTATATATAAAAAAATATATAAATAATATAATCAATTTTATAACTAATTATATAATAACTGACTGATATTGTCATTTACGCCGTTTTTGGAAAACTCTACTAACTGCTTTTCATTAAGCAACATAGGCATCCATTCGCAATAATTTTCCAAGTATAGAATATCATCCTTTTTCCTTTTTGGTTCTAATAAAGCTTTAATAAAATCTTTTGGTTGTTTATTTCTAATATCAACACCCCATATACCGTCAACTATTTGAAATACCATTCCTCCGTGAATATTAATTTTATTAATTATAGTGTGATAAAAGGTGTCCTCGTTTGCCAATTCAGTATTTATATATGTATTTGCATGTTTTTCCCATTCTTCTTTTGGAGGTTTACACCATTTTGAAGTTTGAACATTTTTTGTTCTTGGTAAAAATTCAAAATCATCATATTTTTCCTGGTGAATATAATAAGATTGCGTAATGAAACCAACCGTCATATTATAAAGTTTGCTTATTTTGTATAATTCTTTGTTACAATAATTAAGAATTTCATTCATTCTTTCCAAGTTATTGTATATTTTTTTTGAAGCGATATCGCCAAATGCTTTAACAATTTCGTAAAACTCTTCAGGAGCATCCTGCATATGATAATGATATCCGTGAAATATTCTTTTTTTTTCGTTGTATAATTTGTCTATAGTATGAAAAATATCATTGTATCTTTCAAGTATAGTGACATAAAACATTTCATAAATATGTAAAATATGTAATGATTTTTGTTTTTTTCGATCATATTTCATGATATTTGTTTTAAACTGTTTTTCGCTAATTCTACCTCGAATAAAATCAATTCTTGATTTTAAAGATACATCTTCAATATTAACACTTCTTCTTAAATTGTCTAATTCATAATGTTGAAAATGATTTATATGTCGATGCGTCCACGTCATAAATTCAAAGAACATTCTTTGTTTCATACAGGTGTCAAATATAGGTAAACTTATATATTCTCTTCCCGCCGTTGAATCTTTTATGGAAAATCTCTCGAAGCAACCTTTTAATTTCGATGTATTCTTAGCCATCTTCCAAAATCTATTAATTAAATGAAATTCGGGTAATCCGCCGCATAATATTTCACCCACGTTGCGTGTAGGTGCTTTGTTATTTTTCTTCCATTCATAAAAATGTGGATTATGAATAACGCCCATTACTTCTTTACCACTTTTCCAACTGAAAGCAACTTTACATTCTACGCACCACATTTGGTCACATCCGCTAATTTTGAAAATTGGAACAGCGCATTTTGGACAACCTTTCGTTTCTTCTTTTATAGCTTTATAACTGGCAACGTTATCGGGATTACAAACATGTTCATGCGTTTCGTCAAGTTCGTTGTATTCTTTTATTTCATAACAATCACTGCATACTTTGACATTACAACATAAACATTTATATTTGGACGATAAAAATCCTTGACAATTTTCACTTGGACATCTTTTTTTGAATACCTTTCTTTCATTTTTTTTTTTAACTTTGTTAAGAGTAGCTTTTAAATCATTTAATTCCATTGAAAAATTATTAAATTCTTTTTTTCTTTTTACCCATTCTTCGTATTTTTTATCTACTTTTTCTGTATATTCTTCAATTTGAATTTGTCTATGAACCTCGTTCATAGTATTTGGAATTTTACTTTTTTCAATATCAAATAACAAATTTTTTTTATGTGCTTTATACTCTTTTGTCATAAAAGACTTGGTTAAATTATCGACGCAAAATGTAAGATTCCACATATGATTGCATTTTGGACATTTTGGATTATCATTTGAAAATAAAATGGATTGTTTTACACATTCAGAACAACCATAAAAATCACAGAATCCACAATTAATTTTACGAAATTTAGTTTTTTCAAAGCATATTTGACATGGTTTGTTTGCAGTTTTTGTTTCCCCTTGCATTTTTTATTTTATTTTTTTTTTAATTGTTGGATTTATATAATATTTTAAGATTAATCAATATTTAAAATCAATTTTATATATTAATTTATTATATAATGTCTAAGACTGAATTTGATATAGAACAGTATAATGTTGAAGAATTAATTAATATTATAGGAATGGGTTCGGAAATACCATTAACGAATGAAAAAATCGTTTCGACGGTTACAAAATTTAAAAACAAATTTAAAAGCAAATATAAAAAGTTAATAGAAAAAGAGAAAAACAATGCTGATTGGAAACCGGAAAGAGAAGATTTTCTCAACGAAGAAAAAACATCTTTTCTCAAATTTTTTAATAATATACAAGACAAACTTTTAGTGTATAAAAAAGATGAAACGATTGTAGATTTGTTTGATGAAGAAATAACAGTTGATGGTATTACGCGAAAAGCTATACCTATAAATAGCAGAAAACCGAGTAAAGCAATATTATATGATGGTGATGTTATGGGCGAAACACGTATGACGGGATTGAAAAATGTCAATCAAGCGCCGTTTGATAATTTAACACAGGGTTATAAAAATCCTATTCTGAGAAATACTCTTAAAAGATTGGTTGTCATTGATAGTAGTTTTCGTTCAATAATTAATAATGCGGATAGTTGCTTATCAACCAACAACATCAATACAACCGTTTCACAAACATCCACTAATTTTACAGTTAACTTGAATCCGCCAATTAAAAATGTATTAGAAATGACATTCTGTAGTGCAAATATACCAAATGAGTGGCATACTTTTTCAAAAGATTACGGAACAAATTATTTTATTGAGAAAAAAGCGATAATTGATGCATCTGGTAATTATACATATACAGATATTAGTAATGTGGAAATAAAAAATGGTGATTACGGAACAGCAGCTTTGTTAGTAGCAGAATTAAATTTAAAATCAGATAGAATAACTTTTTCATACAGTGAAATTACAAGAAAAATATCTATAATAAATAATGCTAATTATACAATACAGGTAGATTGGTATTCGTTAAGCGTTCCATTATGTTCAACAACTGGGAATGGTGGAAAAATAGATTATAATCTGGGATGGTTACTTGGATTTAAAAAAACCAGTTCTATTCTTGCTGCTGGAGAATCAGAAACAGGTATATCACCATTAGATTTAGTCGGTCCAACATATTTGTATATATCGGTGGATGATTTTAATAATAATAAACCAAATCAAGATTTAGTATCATTTCAGAACAATGTAATTGCATTTACGATGCCGAATTATTATGTTAAAACAACAATGGGTTCTTCATGTGATTTAACAAATCCGGAATATATGAACACAGGTAATGCACATTGTGGGAAAAAATATGCAAATAGGGATTTATCATCCAATTTAACAGCTGCACAAAGATATACAATGGATCAAATTAAGTTAACAATGAATAATCAAAGGTCGGAACGTTATTCGAGTCCGAATACTTCAAATATTTTAACAAAAATCAACGTTCAAACAGCAAAGACACATACGCAGGTGGAGGAAATAAATTTAGAGTATAAAAAGCGTGTCTACTTTGGTCCTGTAAATTTAAAAAAACTTCATATAAGATTAGTAAATCCTTTTGGAATGGATATAAATTTAAACGAGAGGGATTGGTCGTTTTCTTTTTATGTGACAACCATTTATCAACAATAATTAACTAATGGAACAGCAACTATTTTCTTGATTGGCCGCGATATAGGCACATGAATTTCTATTTTTTACTCTTAGTTTATTATTATTAATAGTTCCATTGCTTATACCCGGATGATTATCCATATTATAATTGTCAACGATTGAGTCAATCATTTTAAACAAGGGCAACTTTGTATTTATATTTTTAAGTGCCGATGTTTCCATATATAATATATTTTTCTCTCCAAATTTCTGTTTCATATCTTCTTTTGATAAAATTCTTTTATTGGAATCACATTTATTACCTATTATAATCATTTTAGCATCACAATTTTTATGGGTGTCAAATTGTTTTAACCAATAATCTATTTTTTTTATAGATTTTTGACAGGTTAAATCTATAACATAGAAAACGCCAGCTATGTTTTTATAATAACTTCTTACAATTGGTGCAAAACATTCCTGACCAGCCGTATCCCAAAATTGTAATTTATATTTTTTAGAACCTCTGTTTAAATATAACACATTAAATTCGACGCCTATCGTGGGTTGATAAGTATTTGGTTTTACTTGATCGCAAAAACATGATATTAGTGTTGTTTTACCGCTACCGGCTTCTCCAATTGTCACTAATTTTATTACATAATCAATTTCCATATATATATATATATATATATATATTTATAATTACAATAATGTAGGTAGTAATATTTTGTTAATAATTTGTTTTTGTATTTAAAAAAACATCTTTCACCAGATTTTCAATATTTAACACGGTTTCAATTATATTTTTGGAGTGTTTGTCCATGTCTCTTTTAATTTTTCTAATTTTTCTTTTGATTTCGGAAGAAATTTTTGATAATTTATCGCTTATTTCTTTGTCTTGAAAATTAACGTTTTCTGCGCAAATGATAGATTCTATTAGATCGATGCCGCATTTGATTTTGTTAGAATCTTTATTTGTATTATGAATATAGATAACGGGTTTTGCATTAATAATATCAAGTTGAAAGTCATCTTTTTTGCAAACACCGGAAGAATTGGATATGAGAACGCCGCCAAAAACATCAGAATTTTCGCGAATATCTTTTTCAAATTTATCGATTTCTTTTTTTGGAACATTGGATGAATAATCTTTATTATCAATAAGGATTTTTTTGTCATTTCTACAGGATAGGATAAAATCTCCTCTGCCGGGCGTTGAATGTGTATCTTCTATTTCGTTTTTAGGAAACAACATAGTAAGTATTTGTTTCATTTTGTTTTCGCCCATTTGTCCTTTCATGGAAGAATTATCATTAATTTTATGAATGGACGCGATGGATTTTTGTAGATGTTCTATTTTTATGTCATAAGAATTGCGAAGTAGTTGCATTTCATTTTTATGTTCTTTGATTAATTCGTTTCGACGTGTTCTTTCCATATCATTATAACTATTACTTAATGTATTATGATTGTTTTGCAATTGTTTTAATTCGGAAGAAATTTTTTGTATTGTTTCATTTTTGAAATTTAGTTGACTTTGATAATTTAAAGATACACTTTGTTCAATTTGTTTATGAATATTAACTTGTTTTTCTGAAAATTCTCTCCGGATAGTTTCAATAATTCTATTTTTAGAATGTAATTTACTAATATATTCATTTTCTTTTTCAATTTGTGATAGTTCCATTTCTTTCATTTTTTTATTAAAATCAGCATTATCCCATCTTTGTTTTTGATTATCTATAGATTCATAAGCGACTATACCCATTTCAATTACTTTGATTAGTTTTTCTCCAGACAAATCTATTATTTTTTGAAGCAAACTGGAATTTTTTATATTTGGAATAGAAATATTAATACAATTATTCATTTCTAAAAGAGCTGAATGTATATTAAACGTCTGTATAAATCTTTAAGTTTATTGTGTTAATTTTTTTTATCCGTAAATATTATTATGAATACTATTGTGCATATCAAAGAAAAAAGTGATATGATTTTAGAGCCTTTACAAGTTATGATACAACTGAGTTTATTAGCACATTGTCCAATAGGGACAAAATTAAGTATTTCGGATAATACTTTATTTTTACAAAAACCTTCGTGGAGTCAGGGTATGTTAAGGTGGTATATGAAGGATAATAAAGATGATTTGTATTATTTATTCCAGGCAATTAGGAGATATTATTTATGGTATAAGCCAGATACTTGTATAATATATGAAAAAATACTGTTATCGGCAATAAAAGGTTTGGAAAACTTAATAAAAACGTATGAAAATACGGATAAAATATCCATAAGACATACTTTAACGCTTTATACAAATATATTGAGTTTGGAATCACCGGATTTGTTTAAAGAAACCTTCGAAGATGCAATCAATATTGATAAAGTATTTGAAAACATAACAAAGATGTATAACAAAAAGATATTGTCAATCGTTCATAATTGTTTAAGTTTATTGGAAGACGAGGAAAACGAGGACAACAAACAACGTATCTATGATGGATTGCAAAATATTTTAATACCTCAGAATATTAAAATAAAATTATGGATTAGAGAGAATTTAACGTGTTA
>TARA_B110000261_G_scaffold30316_1_pt1 | contig 14066 bp, 9 predicted proteins | sample TARA_B110000261 | Tara Oceans TARA_B110000261 (sample SAMEA4397705) | marine metagenome | biome: Polar Biome; feature: [DCM] deep chlorophyll maximum layer (ENVO:01000326); material: water (ENVO:00002006), including particulate matter (ENVO:01000060) such as... | depth 20 m | reverse complement strand
TTCCTTCACAACCAGCTCCTGGTGGATACCCGGTGGTGGCCCACGCGAGCGGCGGTTTTCGTGGCCACCGCGATGGGCAGCGGCCTGGAGACCTGGTACTGGCACGGCATTCACGCCAGTCCGTACTTGGGCGTTTCCTGGCGGTGGTTTAAGTTTCTAGGGCAAGGGCTTTTCGGGCCGGTGATCCGATACGCGGTCTCCACCCTGAGCTGCTTCAACCACCGCGTGCACCTGATCGAGGCGAATGTCAAGTTCAGGAGGCCTGAGGGTTTTTCCGTGACTAACGACGCACTGAACGACGACCGCGAGTTGGTTGGTTCCCGGGGGAAGCGCGGCGGCGGTTCGACTCCCACGCAAAACGCCGGCGGCAAGAAACCCAGAACCGACGCCGACGGGTTCAAAGACGTGATCGGCCGCATAAAAGGGCTGGGGGTTTCGCACGTTTACTGCTGGCACGCGTTTTTCGGGTACTGGGGGGGGCTGCACCCCGATAGCAGCGAGATGAGACAGAAGTTTAGCCAGATCACGATCGTCGCGCCCGAACACACCCCCGGTCTCCTGGCGGTGGAGCCGAGCCAGGCCTGGGACCCGATCACCGTGGGCGGCGTGGGCGTGGTCGCGAACACGGACGACTACTCCAAATTCTTCGACGAGCTTCACATGTACCTGGCGGCATCGGGCGTGGACGGGGTGAAGGTGGACGGCCAGGCGGTGGTCGGCGGGTTGGGCCGGGGCCGGGGCGGGGGGCCGGCGATGGCCAAGAACATGCACCTGTCCCTGGAGCGATCGGTAAAAAAGCACTTCCCAACCAACGGCTTGATCAACTGCATGTGTCACAGCAGCGAGAACATCTTGAACTTCAAAGACAGCGCCCTGGCGCGGGTGAGCGACGACTTTTACCCAACAAACAAAGCCTCGCACACCGTGCACGTCGCTAACGTGGCGTACAACTCGATTTTCATGGGCGAAATCGTGGTGCCGGACTGGGACATGTTCCAGTCGCACTGCGGCCAGGCGGGGGCGCTGCACGCCGCCGCCAGAGCGGTGGGCGGGTGTCCTGTTTACGTGAGCGACGCCCCGGGGCAGCACGACTTCGCGCTTCTCCGAAAGTTGGTGTTTCCGAGTGGGAAGGTTCTGCGAGCGCGCTTGCCTGGAAGACCCACCCGAGACTGCGTGTTCACGGACCCGTGCACCGACGGGTCAACCGCGTTGAAGATCTGGAACAAGAACCACGTCCACGACTCCGGGGTTGTGGGGTGCTTCAACGTGCAAGGCGCGAGCTGGAGCCGTAAAAAGGGAATCTTCGTCGAGGAGAAAAATTGCGAATTCGTAATCGCGAGCGTCGCGCCGAAGGACGTGGAGACGCTGCGCCGGAACTCCGATTTTGCTAAAAAGTTCGTCACCATGGCGCACCGCAGCGGCGAGGTCCGAGTGTTAAGTATGGACGATCATTGGCGAATCAAGCTGCCTAGCAAACAGTGGGAGATTTTTACGATCGCGGCGAAACGCGGCGTCTCCGGTGCCGGTTTCGAAGGAGGGAAACCTTGTTTCAAACCCGAATGGGCGTTCGTCGGTTTGACCGGGATGCTCAACGGGGGTGGCGCGGTTTTAGCAGACACGTTCACCGAGAATGAAGAGACGTACGCGCAAACAGTCACCGCGACCGCGGAGGTGTACGGCTGCGGGTCGCTCTCGGCGTGGGCGAAAACGCAGCCGCTGTCGGTAGCGGTGAATGGCGAGAAAGTCACGTACGCGTGGACGCCGCTCGCGAATGAAAACGGGGGCGGCGCGGTTGTCACGATACCCCTGGGGGTTAGGGAAGGTACACACGCGGTGGACCTTTTGTTCGTCAGGAACTAGTGACTACTACTACTGCTACTTACGGCCGTGAGTAACACCCAATTTGGGGCACACCGGGTGTTGTTTAATACGAAAATAAGAGTGTCGAGTTGGGTTCGCGCGTCACGACTGACGCTCGCGCTTTATTGGTTTGGCTAGCGCCCGCGCGCGGTCGAACCGGGCTATCGATCGGACGCGCGCGCGATGGCTACTTGGATGTGCTACTCTAAAGCTATTCTAGTAGGGAGGACGACGAGGTACGTCGCGACGTAAGTTGGTTCCTCACGTCGCGTTCGCACCTCCCGACGCGGGTTGCGTTGGGGGTTGGTTTCAGCCCAATCACCCGCGGTCTCCTCTCCCTGGCGCGCGCCAGAGTTGACTCTGAAACGCGTTTTTAACGGTTTACATCACGACACCGAACGGCTCGACAAACGAGCGGGTGCCGGCACCAAATTCAAAGTAATTGAAGCTAAGGAACGTTCCACCGTGCGCCCCAAGTCTCGTGTGTATGGAACGGGTGACATTCTTTTCGCGTCACTGCCCTTCCCTCGGCTGCGCCGCAATAGGCGACTTTTCGCGTTGCGACGACGACTCAAACCCTCCGCGGGAGGTTCCGTTTTCGTGCGCGCCGCCGCTTTCGTCGCCTTGTTTCGTCTGCGCGGATTGCCCTGAGCCGTTCTCTCCTGACCCGGACCCCGACCCTGAGCCACCATATCGCCCGTTGTCGTCGCCCGAGCCGTCCCCCGACCCTTCCCTCTTTTCCCGCGACAAACGCGGCAAACCGAAATCGCGATTCGCGACGTTCTCGTCGCCGGTGTCGTCCCCGCTCGAGCCGTCCCTGACGTTCCGCTTCACCCCGCGCGTCTTCTCCGCCCCTCGTAACGCATCCGGTTCGGTCTCGAAACCGGGTTTGGAAGGATGGAGATGGACGACTTGCGGCGCCAAGACAGTCGACGTGTCTTGTGCGTCCGCGACGGACCCAACACCCGCGTTCTTCGCCAACGCCCCACCCGGGAAGTACATCAGCACGGACGCGAGCGCCGCCATCTGCTCCGCGCTCGGGCGTTGCGTTTCATCGCCAACTGTGGTTTCGCCAAACGCGGTGAACGCGCTGCCCGTGCCGCACGCGGAGGGCAACAAATGCGTCTCTGGAGCTCCAGCGGCTTGTTTTCCGTCCCCGACCTTGGCCGCCGCCAAGAGCATGGCGGCCACGAAATCAGCGGCGCCGTCGCCGGCGCCGCCCGTGGAGGTTACCTTCACCGCGGGCCGCTGCACCTCCGTCTTTTCCACGGACACCGCGTGCGCGCCCGCCACGTGGTGTTGCAACGGGAAGTTCCCCCCGCCGATGCTCGCCAGCGCGGCGAAGAACTGCGACGCCATGTGTTGCTGCGCCATGTTCTGTAGAACCGCGGCGTTGCAGACGTTGGGAACTGAACGCTGCTGCTGCTGCTGCTGCTGCGCCACTAGCGACCGCATCGCGACCGATTGGTCGTGGAGCAGGGACGCTTGCATGACGGACCACGGGTTCAGGCCGTGGTGGGTCGCGCCGGGAGGATTCGTTGCGCTGGGGTGGTGAAACTCAGGACCCGCCGTTGGGTCGAATCGTTGGCCGCAGGTACTTTGTCCAACCCCGCCAAACCCAGCGGACACCGCCCGTCGCGTCGCCGCGCCGCTCGACTCGTGCTCCCCCAGCCGCGTCGCGCGCGGCATCTGGAACGTACCTCCGCGAGAGGTCATCAACGGCGCTCCCGCGAGCAAAAGCGCGACGCTGGCGTCCACTTCGTTCTGCATGTCACCGTGTGTTGGGTCACCAACACCACTTATCTGCGCAGCACCCCCGCCATCCGGGGCTTTCCGCGGGTACGGGTGAATCGGTTTGCGCTTGGCGCGCGCGGGCGGGATGTGTACGGCGTCGTTTTGGGTTTGGCCGCCAGCGGAACCGCTGTTTTGCCCCAACAAGTCCCCTCCCCCGGTACAGTCCCCACCTTGCGCGCCACCCGCGCCCCGACTCGTCTCGCGTTGAAGCTTGCTGAAGAACTTCTGCGCGTGGCTGCGAATCTGCACCGCGCTTTTGGTGCCGACGTGCAGCTCGATTTTCCGCCACGCTCGGCCGTGAAGCTTCAGGGCGTCCAGGAATAACGAGTGCTCATCTTCTGTCCAGCGCTCGCGCTGTTTCGTTATCGTGTATGGCTTGCGCACCTTGGCGACCCTCGGTGCGGCGTCGCCAGTTGAGGTGTCTCCCGATCCGTGTTCGCTGCCGGACGGTTGTGCGGGGTCAATCACGGCTCGTACCGCGGCAACCGCGATTGGCGCGTTCGATACAGCGACGTCTCCGGAGGTGGTGCGTACGGGATTTTGGCCTTTTTGGCCATATCCCGCCTCGTGCCCCGGTGGAAAACCTCCTCCGGGGACGCCGGAAAACCATTGCTGGCCGTTCTGCGCGTGGCCCCCCGCGACACCCGCGCCGAACGGCCACGGGCCACCCGCGCCCGACATGCGCGTGTTCGCCTATCCAAAGTACCGCAACCGCAACCGCCCTAGGTCGTTCGCGTGCGCCGTGCGCCGCGCTCCAATGGGGCGCGTCGAAGTTCGCCTCAAAAAATGCCCTTTCGCTTTTACGCTTTTTGGGCAAACCAAGATCTTTGTCAGCAGATTCCATCGTGACTAACTGCTCACTGCGTTTTGAAATTATTTGCCGCGTCACCTTGGATGGCCAAAACCTTTTGCCGGTCATCGGGCGGGAAAACCCAGCGTGGCGCGGAGGTGGCCGCCCGCGTGGCGAGGCGTATCGAAGGTGGATGTGTCGGTCGGTCGGACCGTTTTTTGCTCAAGAAAACATCTTGGTGGGCACTCTTTTTTCTCCCATCCCGCGACGCGCGGACCCGCGTGGTCGCGGCCCTGAGGACCGGCAACGCCTACGCGCGGAGTCGGTGGACGCAACGGACTCGGAATCGGTTGACGCAAAGGTGGAACCTGGTGCGTCGCGGGATTTGAAGAATCAGCAAGGGACGGAGGAACCATCATCGATCAACATCTGCGGGGATGGCCGAGACGAACCCCACGTGTGTTCCCGATGACGATGTCCCGGCCGCCACGCGTATCCCAACAAACCCCACCCACACGACGCAAACCCGGAAGGAAAGCACCCCGAACCCCCCAAACCCACACGCGGCGCACGAGAACTACCTCGGCCCGATCAGCGCCACGCCCGCGAAGATGGTGAGCGTGATGTTAAAACTCGCAAACGTCAGTTCCGCGTCGGTCGTTTTCGATTTAGGATGCAACGACGGCCGGGTTTTGATCGCGGCGGCGGTGGAGTACGGCGCGAGAGGCGTGGGGGTGGAGATCGACCAAGGGGCATGTGCGAAAGCGGCCAGATTGATACGCGACGCAAAAGTTGAAGACTTAGTGACCATACGCGAAAGCGACGCCATGCTGGTGAACGATTTGAGCGACGCGACGGTTTGCTTCGTGTACCTGTTACCCACGGGAAACAAAAAGATCTCGAAGAAAGTCATGAAAGATTTGACCGGCGGTACTTTAGTCATGACATACGTGTTCCGGCTGCCAAAAGAGCAGTGGGACTCGTATTTGGAAACCGTGGAAGCGGTTGATAGCACGCGGGACCGGGGAACAAACAAAGGCGTGGACACGTCGTCGTTCAACAAAGTGTTTAAATACCGCGTGCCGGATACGAAACCGGGGTGGTGCGTTGTCCCGGATTGACATACGGCCGGGTATTTTACCCACAGTACCCTAGACATACAATGTGTTAATAGTTACAAACCGATTTAGGAACACGTCTCTCCCGTGACTACGTATGGCACTACGCAAGTGACTTCTCACCCGGCGAAAAAATACACGCGCCAACCGAGATGGCGCACGTTCTCCGGTTTCACAAACACGAGGCAGTACCCACCCGGGTGAATGACACGCTTGTCAGGGCGAGACGATTTTCGTTTGTCACAACACGGTTGCGTCGAGGACTCGCACTTGGCTTCCTTTTATTTTAATGATTGAAAAAATGGCAGCGGTACTTTTCGTACAGCTTGTGTCTAAAGTCTAAGACTAGTGTGTCTTCCGAGTCACTCTTAGAGACAACTAGACATTGCAACGCATTCGACGCATTCGGATTCGAGAGCACCCGAGTTAAAGCGCCTTGGCGAACTCCACGCCTTTCGCGATGGAGTCTTTTAGCTCCGCCATCATCCCGTCCAACGCGGCTTGTTCGTACGGAGTGATGTCCCCCAATCCGTGGATCGTCTCCACGCCGTCCTTCCCGAGGGTGACTTTCGAGGCGAAGAAGGACACGTCCGTCACGGTGCTCTGTACGTACGTGCACTCGGTGACCCCGGCTTCGCCGTTCTTGGCGCGGAGGCAGGCGTCACCGAAAAGCGCCCCGGCGTACGCCATGGATAAAGTGGCGCTTCCCTTCCCCGCCTTCGCGGCGACCACCTCGGTGCCGCCATCCTGCGTGCGCTTCGTGAGGGCGTCGATGACGTCGTCCGTCATGGCGGCCTTGGGTGTGGCTTGTGACCACAGCGGCAGGATCGTGATCCCGGCGTGCCCGCCCACCACGGGGACGTCAACCTTGGCGGTTTCCAAACCGTTCTTCTCGGCGTAGAACGTCTTCGCCCTCACCACGTCAAGCGTGGTCACACCGAACAGCTTCTTGGGGTCATACACCCCCCTCTTCTTCAAAACCTCCGCCGCGATCGGGACGGTGCTGTTCACCGGGTTCGAGATCATGTTGATCATCGCCTTCGGGCAGTGCGTCGCGATGGCGTCGGTGAGGCCGGCGACGATGCCGGCGTTGATTTTGAACAAGTCGTCTCTTGTCATGCCGGGCTTGCGCGGGACACCGGCGGGAATGATAACCAGGTCGCAGTCCTTCAGCGCAGCACCTAGTTCGGCGTCACCGGCGAAGCCCTTGACCTGGGCCTGGGTGTTGATGTGGCTCACGTCAGCCGCGACGCCGGGGGTACCCGCGATGTCGAAAAGAGACAGCTCGGTCACGAGCGGGTTCTGTGGGTTCGTGGCGGTGTTGTTGTTGTGGGGAGGGGGGAAGGGGAGGAACAGGCGGTTAGTTCCCAAGGCGGTGATGTGTGCGAGGAAGACGTACGCGACGCCTTGTGTCTGTCGACGCCCTCGTATCTGTCCCGGAGGGAGGTGGTGTGGTCGTCTGAATCGCGCGCGATCGCCGACAGGGCCGATCGCGCAGAGGAACCCGACGTACCATCTTCATGAGCAAACCACAGGGCTGGCCGATCCCGCCCGCGGCGCCGAGCACGGCGACTTTGTACGCGCGGGTCTGAGTGACCGCGGTTGAGGCGGTGCGGGAAACGCCGGCGGCGCGGAGAAGAGCAGACATGGTGGGTGCGTGGGTGATCGGAGAGTGCGCGGGCGAACAATGCGGCGGGCTTCCGTTTTTGGTTTTTCACTCTAAAAAATATCTTCCGCATCGGGAAATTAACTCCACGATTTTAGACCGTCAAAATGTCGACTCTCGGACGACCCTCAAAAGCAAAAGCAACGACTGCAGTCTTCCGTCGTGTGTGGCGGCGAGCACAAGACTACCGCGCGCGGAGGGACGCGATAAGGAGGCATTCGGTCGGGAGCGATGGGTGAAAACAAGCGGTGCCACCACGGCACACGGAAATTTGCCTGCGTGAAGTGCAACCCATGCCCTCACGGCAAGCTGAAAAGCAGCTGCGTGGCGTGCAGCCCCAGCCTTCACGGGCGACTGAAAAGAAACTGCGCGCAGTGCAACCCCTACCCTCACGGCAGGCTGAAACGCAGGTGCACGGTGTGCACCCCCTGCCCGCACGGCAAGCGGAAAGACAACTGCGCGAAGTGCAGCCCCTGCCTTCACGGCAGGGTGAAAAGCAACTGCGCGGACTGCACCCCCTGCCCTCACGGCAGGGTGAAAAGAAGCTGCACCCAGTGCAACCCCTGCCTTCACGGTAGGGTGAAACCCGACTGTGCGGACTGCAACCCCTGCCCTCACGGCAGGCTGAAAAGAAGCTGCCCACAGTACAACCCCTGCCCTCACGGCAGGCTGAAAAACAGCTGCGCAGCGTGCAACCCCTGTCCCCACGGCAGGCTGAAACGCCACTGCGCGGCGTGCACCCCCTGCCCTCACGGGAAGTTGAAACACAAGTGCACGGCTTGCAAAACGGCACGCGCGACTCCGCCGAGTTCGAAGCGAGTTAAGCGCGAGCCGGAGAGTTCGCCCGAGATCAAGCACGAGTCCGAAGTCAAACTCGAGCCCGAGATCAAGCAAGAGCCGATCACCATTCAAGGCTACTTCGGCTTCAACCAGTAAACCAACCAAAGCAGGGTTCGACGAAGAACACGGTGAATACAGACATTCTGGTGAAGAGTTTTAGGTTCGCGATACACCACGACGGCTTCAACGAGTAAACCAGTAAATACTACGGCAAACCCCCTAATACTGCGACCCCACGAACCTCGTCTCCGCTTGCATCGACATCTGCGTGTTCGGCCTGCCAAGCCCGAAGTCGTCATCCTCGGCGCCGGCCACGTTAAGGCCGTCTGCTGGGTCGTCGAATTCCGTCTCCGCCATGTCCGGCGGTTCGCCGGCGTCGAAACCGCGGTTGGTCCCGACGTCGCCGCGGTTCGCTCTTAAAAAATTCTGTAACAAACCCTCCAGCTGATCCGGGTCCTCGCCCCCAGAGCCTTTGTTGCCCTCGATACCAACGCCAAGCGCGCGCATCCTGGCCGCGTTTTTCTGGTACACAGCATCCAGTTTTGATGATAAGTCAGCGTCCCTGGTGGTCATGCCGGCGTCGTCTTCGTCGTCGTAAGTATCGCCCCCCCCGCGCGCCTCGTCGGGGCCGCCGTACCGGGTTGAAACACCGACGCCGCCGTCCAAAGCGTCATTCTTTCCTTCCCGATTCGATCGGTACCCCACTTGTGGCGCGGGCCGGCCCGCCCCAGGTCCGGAAAAAACGCTCGCACCGCCGCCGTTTCCTTTCAGAAACGGCGCGCGTTCCATGGTCTGGCCGGGGAAAATAAAAGCGCTGTCGCCCGCTATCGATCCGAGCTCGTCGTCCACGTCCAAGCCGCCCCGGCGAATCAGTACCTTCGCACTAGGTTTGTGCCTGCCAGGCGACCCCACGCCCATGTGTTGTCCCATGTCACCGGCTAACTCGTTCGCGTCGTTCCCGAGGGACACGAAAGGCGCGCCCGCGTCAAGCGCGGGCCCCAGGTCGTTCGTCGTGTGGTGCGGCCCTTGTCCGTCTCGCACGAAAACGCCGTAGTCCTCGTCCCGCGAGACGCGCGGCGGCCCTCGCAACGGGTCCGTGGTTGTCAGCCTGTGATTGGTACACGAAAACGTGAGACGACTTTCACGCCGCGCGTGTGACGTAAGTACGTACGGAGAATCGGCAAACCGTGTGTCCCCGGATTTGGGAAAGGGATTACGCACGCGTAGTACGGGACATCCACGCCGTGGCGCGCCAGGGCGTCGCCCGTGCTCGCCGCGGGCGGCAACGCGCTGATAAACGCCTGGTCCGCCAAATTCTCCCTCATCTCCGCCAGCTCAACCCGCGCCTCCGCGCTGTGCTTCTCCGCCATCTCCGCGCGCTTGGAAAGAATAGCCATGTTTGCGTTTTGCGCGCGCATCTGCACCATCAGTTCTTTGTGTTCCGTTTGGAGCTCGGTCCTTAACTGGTTCAGCTCCCTCGCGCCCGCGGGAGTGGGGCCTCGCGGGGGCGGCGGGACTTGTTGAGGGGGATGGCCTTGTTGGTGTTGCTGTTGCGAGGGGAGGTATCCGTCGTGGTTGTTGTGACCGCCGTGTTGCGCCGTCTCGTGTTGGCTTTCGTTTTCGGAAACGCGCGCCCTCGCGTCGTCCCGAGGTTCGTGTACGCGCCGGGTCGCGGCTTCGGGAGGAACCGGGATGTCGTTGGTCATCTGCTCGCTCCGTTTGTTCGCGGCGTTGTGGTACGCCTCTTCTTCAAGCCTCATGCGTTCCTCCGCTTTTTCGCGTTCCAGAAACTGTTCCCGCGAAAACGCCTCCCGCAACCGTTCCTGCTCAACCCGCAGCCGCGTATCCTCCGCCTGCGCTTCCCTCTCTACTTGCTTTTTTTCCTCCTCCTTCCTTAAACGTTTCTCCTCGATTTGCAACCGCAACGCGTGCTGCAGCTCCTCCCGCGCCCGGTGCTTCGCCTGAAGCGCAAGCGGGTTCTCGTTTTCCGTTCTGAAGTTGGTGATTTTACTCCGGGTCGCGCTACTCGGCGCGGGGTTGGGGTTGGACGCGCCGCCGTTGCCGTTGCCGCTAGCGGCGAACCGGCCGTGGCCCGGAACCCCGGCTCGGCCACCGGGGACGATGGGTACGTACTGCGTCTGGCCGTTGGGTGACGCCGGATACCCCGGGTTCGATTCACGTCTTTGGTCGAGTTGGTGATCCTGGTGGTGTTGGTTTGGCGCGTACCCTTGCTGCTGTCCCGCGTTTCCTTGGTACCCTCCGTCGTTGCGACCGCCGCCGTCGCCGCCGCGACCGCCGTACTCGTACCCGCCGCCGTCCAAGTGTTCCGTGCGGTTCGAAACCCGGGCCTGCTGATTCTCACTCGACACAACCGGCGCCCCACCCCCCCCCTTTCCCCACGGATCATACCGCCGCTGGTCCTGTTCGTGTCGGTGTTCCTGTTCCTCCGTCGCGCGCTTCTCCTCAAGCTTCCGTTGCGCCTTGTCCCGAATCTGTTTGTCCAGGTCTTTTTGGTACTCAACCGCTTTCCGTTGTTTCTCCGCGGCTTTGCTTTGATCCACGCCGTCCCGCCAGTGCCCGCCTGGAGGTCCGGCGCCGGGTCGCTGGCGCTGCGGCCCTTGGCCGTTGTCCATCACGCTTAAACTCCCTCGCGCCAGCAACTGGTTCTCCCGCGCCGCGTTCGCCGCGTTGGTCAGTCCTTTCGGGCCGTACCCGGGGGCGTCGTACCCACCGCCGTGTTCGTGTCCTTGTTGTCCTTGTTGTCCGTGTTGTGATTGTCCTTGGTGCGGCGTTTCTTGCGTCGGGTGGTACGCCCGCGGCTCATCCGGCTGGGAATGGGAAAGAAAAGTGTCAGTCTTGAGTTGGGCGATGTGCGGGGTATGGGTGTACTGTATATCGCGATGGATGGACAAACAGTCACCAGCTTCGGTAAAACAGTGCACTTGCGATGTATGTAGTGCACAGTGCGTAGTCCCTCCGGGTCCGTAAACAGTGGCTGGATATGGGAAAGCCAAGGAGGCCGTACCTGGTGCGCGTCTCTGTAGTCGTACCCCATGTACGACCCGTTTTCGTCAACCCCATCAAGCGTCCCGTCGTGCATGTCCGTGATGATGTTTCCCATCCCTAAGGAGTGCCTATCAAGTTCCAAGCTGTGCTGCTTGTCCACGAGTTTCGCGCGTTTTTTAAACTCGATCTGCTGCTGCAACTCCGCCGCGTACTGTTTCTTCGCCGCCTCGGCTTTCACCCGGAGCTTCTCTCCACTGTTGTGGATGTCCCGTAAACCGTGAAACCCTTTCGCGCGCGGGCGTTGCTGTTGCTCTTCGTCGAACTGTAACCCGGGGGAGACGCCGGCATTTTGCTGTGACTGTTGGTTGTGTTGGCCTGGTCTTCCACCTTGACCTTGACCTTGTCTTCCGCCTTGGTGGCCGTGTCGCGCCGCGTGCGCCTGTTCTTTCGCGTGTTGTTGCCTAAGAAGGTGTTCGTTGTACTCCGCCTGTCTCTGCCGCGCCAGATGCTCGCGTGTCGTCACGGCGTTGTCGGGAGACGGCCCCCAGTTTCCCCCGGCCGCGCCTCCGTGTGGGGTACGTTCGTCCCCGTACGGGTGGTTCACGGGAGGCCGGTTGGGAGGCGGGCCCCCGCCGTTTCCGGGCCCCGGGCCGGCGTACCCGCCTCCGGCACCGCCCGCGCGGAAAAAAGCCTCCCGCTCGGCGAGGTCGTCCATCGGCACCGACTGTGCGAAATTGGAACGCCGCAAAAACTACGTTTCGCACGACCCGTGGAGACCAACGACGGGATTGCAAACGTAAGCACGCGCGGAAGCCCCGTACGTGCGGTGCCTTCTACGCGGACCAGGCCGCGATGCGTGGTCTCGGCGCGTCCCAGGGCGCGCGCGAAATGCGGGGCCGAGTCAAAAAACGTTCCAAGAAAAAAGTCAAACGTTCAAAAAAATGTGCGCGCGTCCTCGAAACCTCGCCTACGCCGAGCGCCGCTCGCCCGCATTTTTTCAAAACATCCGAGTGGTTGAATTACTCACTGGATGACAAATCCTTTTCCCGAAGTTTTCCGAAGTAACACCCGCGATCATTTCTCTTACGCCATTCCCTCTCGCTCGCCACACGCGCGCCGTCCGTAGACGTGTTTCTTTTGTCAAGTATCCCCTCCCATACTTCGCGTTCTCACGCATCGCCATGCGTACGTAAAACCCCGAGACGGTGCGTCTTATTCCCCGCGCCAAGGCCGAGACCTCGGGGGATAAAGATGTGTCTGTATCTCGCGGGCTGGGGCTTTTCGGCCTCGCCGCGGGTGCGATGCTTCTCGTCGCCGCGGTGACGTCCACCACCGCGCGCGCCGTGCTCGGCGTTTCAAGCGTAAGCGCTGCGGAGTTGAACGACGGCGCCATGCGAACCCTCGGGCGTTTGGGCTCCGGGGTATCCCCCGTCACCTTCACCGTGCACCTGTGCGGGGTCCCCGACGAGGTTTGGAACCGCCACGTCCCATGGCCCGTGTGCCGGGTGAAGCTGGTGGGGTGCCCGAGCACGGGAAACTGCTGGCACTGGAGGTACCACCAAGGCATCGAGATGATCCCCACCGACGATTCGCGCAACGCGTTCACGGTCACGACGAGTGAGTACGGCCCTGGGGATTCCTTCGGCTTCGCCGTGATCGAAGCCGGGTGCACGGCGGAGCACGAAACGTTGTGCAACGTCCCCGCGGAAGACGCCCCCGCGTTTTGCAAGGAACAAGAGCTATGCGACCACAGGTACGACAGTGGCACCGCGGACTACACCACGCAGCCCGGTGACCCGAACTACGAAGGACACAACGTGACTTGCTGGAAAGACAAGCAGCGGTGCTCGTCGGCGTCGCCTTTTTTCTTCATGGATTACGAAAAGCGAACCTGCCTGCGCGAAGCCGGCGGGCCGTGGTTCAACCGCGTGTTGCCACCCGCCGCGGTCACGAACGGCGAGTACAGCGCGGTTTGGGGCTCGTGCGAAACCGAACCTGTGGGCGATGCGAAGACGCAGTGCATGAACTCCGCGGACGTGGTGTCGATTTGCCCATCCCTGGAAAAGCCGATGGCGGAGGCTGAGCTCCCCGTGACGCCGCTTGGCGGTTGCGAGGGCAAAACCGACGGGTCCTTCGCGCAACTTTTCCACAAATTACCAGGAAGCGACACCATCGAAGTCACCTCGACATGCTGCAAAGGCGTCGCGTGCGAGCCCGGCCACATATGTCTCGTCAACGGCGAGTGCGGCAACATCGACCCGATGCCCGAACCCGGCCTGACCGGCGCGACGTGCGTGTCGGGCGACGACGCCGCCCCGGGCGTGTGCACGCAATCCTGCGGCTCCGGGAACGGCGACTGCGACAAAACGTGCGCTGCCGCGGCTGAGGTGAGTGACCTTGAGCTGGATTGCGAGATCGGCGGCACGGGGAACAACAAGTGCCTGTGCTCCAACGTGGGTGGGAAAACCGCGGAGGAGTGTGAGCTGTTTCCCAACCCGGGATGGAAGTGCTGCACGTGCAAATCGCTGCGACAACCGGATACGGGCTCGGACGGTGACCCCGGCCCCACGGACAATACAAACCAGGGCCAGGGCGATGAAAACAAGAAAGTTAAAGAAACCTAACCCTAAACCCTAAACCCCCGACATGACGAGAGTGAATAACGGTAAAGGAAGAGGCGAGGAAAACCGGCATCGCGCGGGGCGGTAACGGGGGGAGCGTGTCTTCACGCAGAGCGCTTGGTTGATTGAAAAGCGTTTTCACGATTCGGCCGTTTCTGCGAAATATTATGAATAAAAACAAAAGAGAAGTAAAAGTAAAAACACCGCCGCCTTTGTGTTCCATTTTCGCGCGTCCTGAAATCAGAAACCGAGACTCCCCGCTGTTGCCGCCGGATGCGGGATGCACGGCAGAACACGTGAGAGAAAGAGTAATGGGAAAAAGACCGCAGAGTAGTAGTAAGAATAGAGTAGGAATAGGAAAGAAACCGAAA
>TARA_B110000261_G_scaffold153305_1_pt1 | contig 14214 bp, 31 predicted proteins | sample TARA_B110000261 | Tara Oceans TARA_B110000261 (sample SAMEA4397705) | marine metagenome | biome: Polar Biome; feature: [DCM] deep chlorophyll maximum layer (ENVO:01000326); material: water (ENVO:00002006), including particulate matter (ENVO:01000060) such as... | depth 20 m | reverse complement strand
CTCACTAATTCCGAGATAGCTTCAAACAAATCTGTATCTGTCTCATAGATGAATGATTTTGATAACCATTCGTCATCATGTCCACGACCACTTACTCGCAGTATGAAACCGTTGAATACCATTTCAAACTCCTGACGCTCATCAATCTCCTTAAATACTTCACCTAGCTTTTTCATAGTTTTCTCCTATAATAAGAATTGGGTTAGATCTGGTTCACTGTAGTTTGGGCCTTTCATCACTTTACCGTCTTCGCGATAGAGAGGTCTACCATTAGCCCCAAGTTTTGTCATGTTAGAGCGATGAACCTCACTAAAGCAATCATCAAGATCAATACCAAAGGCGTGGCCAGCTCCGTATACAACGTACAATATGTCTGTAAGTGCATCTGCAATCTCAAACATACTTTTTTTATCAAGTCCATCTCGTAGCTCCTGTACTTCTTCTTCAATTAAATCTAGCCGTAGTTCTGACAGGTTAAAACCTGGCAGGGTAGGGATATAAAGGACTTCTTGACCGAAAGCCTCCATAAAATCACCTACTTTTTCAAAATTACTAATAGTTGTTGAACTCATTTTTTTATTCCTTTTATCCGATTTATAGACATATTATACGCCTCCTCGGATCTTTTGTCAAGAAGTTTTTAAATTCTCTCGTTCGTTAATGTACTCGGGCAGATCATACCATAGCACTAGTTCGTCCCCCGCTTTGATATCTACCTTAGTTTCTAGGTATACACATCGGTCACCTAGTTCATTCGTACTGGCATAACCTTTACAGTTGGGTTCATAGCTATGGTTTATAAAGCCACCCAAAGGGGTACGCATCCAATCACCGCTATAGAATGTACGAATCAGTCCTAACTCAGTACCTGCCTCGAAATCCTCAGTAGCAAACAAACCCAAACCTTCAACAGAGCTACTCTTTATAGTAAGCCCTGCCGGAAGAGGTCTCCAAGTACTATTAAAGTTAACTATGCTCACGACGAAGGTATCTTCAAAATAGGCGGAAGCCATTCAAAGTGCCCACTCTTAGGGTTAAATTGAGCGCACTGTGTTTGGGCAGCATCAAGGCTCCAGGCGCTGTGCACACTCGAGGCTCCAAGCATAGCACCTACTAGTGCGGATATAAATACAACTATTGACAGCACCATCCAATGCCTTCCATCTTCAAATCCAAGTTCAACCATCACTAATCCTCTTTAATATGTTTAATTTTTCTTCGTCTGTAAGAATAATCCACTCTCGTATTTCTACTGAGGTTCTCTTACAGCCCACACAGTACATTGCTCCCGGCTCGTTACCGTAAGAGCAGACTTTAATACAAGGAGAAGGTACTTTGCTTTCTTCTCTCTTTTTCCCTCTTCTCATACTACCTCCAGTGCGGGCCTTCTACCCACGAGACCAATGAATGCCTAGTCCCTTTAGTTACAGGCTTAACCTGATGCTTATAAAATGAAGGAAATACTAACACTGTACCTTTCTCAGTGTAGTCAGGAGGTAATTGATCTATATCGTCTTGAAACTCAAACTCTCCACCCTCATAATCTGCGGGGTCTGATAGCTGTACTGTCATACTAAGTTTACGATGCCAAGGTGCAGGGTTCTTAAAATCGACATCGTGGTGCCAACCATACCGCCCTGATGTTTCTCCATAGTAAGAAGTAAACTGTAGCTCATTGATGTATCTTATATCTACATCAAAGGAGTCTCTATTCGCTCTGTTAACGTAACCCCACAGCATATCGACTAAACCTTTCTCTCTTCCCGTATCTAACCATCGTATATCACATTGCCGATAGTCTGGGTCAGTCCTACTGTTCTCGAAGCCAATCGTAGACTCTTGAGCTGTATAATTAGTTAGTGCGTGTTTGACATACTTGTCACACCAGTCTGAATCTATAGCACCTTTAAAAAATAACCATTGTTGATTTATCATGTTCCCTCCCATGTATGAGGACTTAGTAGTTGAATTAATTTATCGTTCCAGAGCTTTTTCCACGCTGGATCGTTTGCTCTATTTCGTGCGGCTAGTAGACTCTTTGCACGATCTTTTATAGTTCTCACCTTTACTCTCTCCAGATTTCTTTATGGTAAAGTGATGCTACAAAATCCCCACCCTGCCCACGCAGTTTATCCGCTGGATAGTTGTTTGCAATATACCACTCTTTCTTTTCTTCCCAAGACCACAAAGCCCAGTTAACAGGGCAGGGTTTTGGAAACCCGTAACTCTTACCCGAAGGTGGTTCAATCATTAATATTGTTCTTTTGTTGCCCATAAATAACCATCGACACCTACGACTCATGTTTTACCTTTCTGCACTCAAGCAGTCCTTGCATACTGTAGCGAACTCCGTATAAATCATCGTCTAACTTCACAGAGAAGGCTAACCAAATTAATAATAAAATTCTAAGGTAGATCATGCCACTAGTACCTCTACTAATGACATTAAAACAGAAGTACCACTTATGGCACTACCGATCATAATTGCTTTATCGTTCCAACAGTGACCAACGTACACCCATGAGCAAGCTGCTAGTGCATAACAAATTTGTCCTATTGTACCGAAACCAGCACTCATTATAAATACCCCTACTACACCAAGTATAGTTGCTACCCACTTAACGTAACTATCAACTGTACCTGTTGGTGTTGAGGGTTTGAGGTCTTCGACCTCTAGCTGTAGCTCTTCCATCTCTTGTTTAAGACGTTTACGCTCAGCATTTAGTTCCATAGCGAGTTTTGCACCTCGACCCATAGTACTATCTTGAAACTTCTGTTGCACTTCGGGACTCAGCTGTCCCTCTACCTTTGCCATAACTTCTTCTTCTTTTGAGTATGTCATTATAAACCCTAATCAACTCTCGTATATTTTACTGTAATATCACTTCCTAGTGCTGGACATATAAATATTGACTCCGGCAACCCGTTTTCGTTTCGATCACCTCCTTCACCACATACAAAATGTTGAGGTGCCGTACAATCAACGTCTTCTGGGCTAAACTCTGTTGTGATGCAATCTTCAAATGTAGACCACAATCTCTCAAATCTCATTTCATATAGTTCTTTAACACCCAACAGCATGTTAGCAATGCTATCTGAATACTCAGCAGGCATTTTGTCGAATCTAGGGCTATCTAAAATAGCCTCTAATAACATCTGAACATCAGATGTCACGTTCCAACACTCCATGATATGCTGTTCTAAATCAAACCTGTCCTTCATTTTCCATCTCCACATTAAAGCCCTATTAACCCCCACCCATGATTCGCTACTGCATTGAGTATAATAGCCAGACAAGTAATCATATGTGTTAGCCACCAAATGGTGCGTATAAATGCAATAGTATCTGCTTGAGTGTCTGTCTCACCGACTTTCTCACCAAGGCTCTTTGCCCATATTCTCCAGACCATTTTGCGTATTTTTCTAATGAACATTCTGAATCTAAAAAGCTTTTTATTCATCATAGCGTCTCTCCTTTCCAGTTCTTCCACACGCCCGGTCTCTCTTCCTTCTCGGTAATAAAAAGCTTTAACGTCCTATTGTCATCTTGTAAAGACAGATCAAGATTGGCAGCCCCGTGGCATACGTATGAGCGACCATTACCATCAATTACTTCGACTCTGGTTACTTTCTCGAATTTATCCTCTTCGATTCTTTTCCTAGCTACGTCCCACAATTTTTGGAACCTAAGATCAACGATATGCTTTAAACCCAATAATTGATTTTGAAGTTTGTCGTAGTCAGTATGACTCCACTGGTAATCCTCTATGCCATTGTATATTAGATCAAGGTCTTCTACGGTTATCCACGCTTCCATGATGGCTGTTTCTAAATCAAATTCATTACCCATGTAACCTCTCCTTATACCATTCATTAAATGCAGTAAAATCTTCCTCTAGTTCAAACCTTATAGTATCACCGTAAACATCTGTGAAGCGTTTGATGTCGTACCTCCACTGAAAGCAGTGTTCTTTACACCACTGTACAACGTCAGTACGAACATCAGTATGGGTATGGCTTTGGAAATAGCTTGCCATTCTCCACGCTCTTTTATGGTCAGAGATTTCTTGAGGAGTCATTACGCTCTATCTCCTTTTTCATCTTCTTGTAATCGTTTTTAAGATGCCAACGCTGTTGCTCATCATCGTGCATTAGATAAGCACCTACAGACAAAAGCAAGAAACAAAAACCTGTTACTATTCCTATAATAATTTCTAGCATTATACGTTCTCCCAAAGCAAATCAGTAAGTATAGACTCATAGCCATATGCTTCAACTTCCCAAGGGGTATCCATATAATCCACATGGTCACAGTCGATAACTTGTTTGTTATGCTTCCATACGTTATCTATCATATTAATCTGGCCGCGACAGAACTGCTTGGCGTGTACCAGCTCGTGTGCAATATTAGATGCAATTTCGTGATCTTCATAAGCAACTTCTTCACCACATTCGTAAACCCAATGAGTAGCAAGAGAGATTACAGATTCCTCTGTATCACCAATACAAAAACCTGCATGAGTGCCGGGCTTACAATCGTGAGTGTCATCATCATCTACAAATTTTTGAGCTTCAAAGTAGATGTCGTAGTCCGCACCCTCAGGAAACAGGGCTACAACACATTCATCAATAAATGTACCATACTTTTTCATCGAAAGGCCATCAGTGTACACGTTTATCATCACATTCTCCAGTTTAGAATATAATTATACGCCCTTTTGGGCAAGTTGTCAAGAACTATTTCAGGGAAAGAGGGTTCTCTGCCAGCTTTTGTTGTCGCTTTCTTTCTCGATTAACTGCTGCGGCTTTACGTTTTTGTCGCTTAGTTGTTGGTTTTTCGTGGTACTCTTTTTCTCTGTAATCAAATAGTATGTTGCTGTCTGTAACCTTTCGCTTAAAAATTCGCAAGGCTTGCTCCACATTACCGTTTCGTACCTTAACATTCATTCGTCTCCTCCATTAGTACAGAGGTGCCAAACACTAAGTAGTGCCATTATGAGAGTAGCCTGTAGTGGTTCTAATATCATTGTTTAAACCTGTATCCTCTTTTTCTTAGATATGCTACTTGATTACGAATAGCCTGTTGGCTTCGATCCGGTAGCATTTGCATTATTGATTTAATATCCTGGAAAAAATAATTGGTAGCAAGAGTTTGTCGCTCCATATCAGTCCAGGGCTTTCTTTTATATTTTTTCATGGGAGTATTATATCGAAATACGGGACGGTTGTCAAGAAGTTTTTTTAGACTCGCTCAAAAATTTTTCTTGACATTTACTGATTTTTTCTGTATAATTCACCCATAGTAAGGAAGAAATTTATTCGGATAAACAAAGAAAGTTCTTGACTTAGTTCCTATTTCTGCGTATAATAGTTATTCTGAAGTAGAGAAACTAATTTAAGTAATGGAGAATTTAATGCTAGAATATGCCGTGTTAATATTTTGTATGATAGGTTGCGGAATACACTGCCACGCAATAGGCAGACAAGAGGGTATAGAAACAACTATCGAACACTTAGTAGACAATGGGCTATTGGAGTTAGAGGATGAATAAACTAACTATTACCTGCACCAGAGACTCGAATAGATTCCCGATGTCTTATAAGGTGCACGACAATGACACAGTATATATAGTTACTACAAACTTAAAAGTAGCCGAATATACGGTACAACAACTCAGACTAGAATACCAACGGGAGCAACAAAATGCCAGCTAAATTTAAACCATCAGAACAAATACTAGTAGATCGTCAGGCTAAGAAGTACAAAACAGTTAATTACTTCATGCACGCTACCACCACGAAAGAGTTGTTATCAGCTTATGAGAACAGCAATACCAAGCCTAAGAGCAAGCAAGGTATTCGCAATGAGCTAGTAAAACGTAAAGTTCTTAGCCCTTTAGGGCGCGTTTTGTGAGCGATATAGTAATTTATAGCCGAGATGCCTGTATCTATTGTGATATGGCCATCTCGCTTGCTCGTAGTAAGAAAATGAACCTGACAGTACTTAAGTTGGGCAGTGATTACGAAGTAGAGGACTTTCAAGCAAAGTTTATCTACGCAACAAGCGTTCCTCAGATTATAATGGACGGGGAATGGATAGGTGGGTACCAAGACCTTAAAGACTTGGTATAGGAAAGCAGTCTCCCTTTGGAGTAGGCTGTATACAGGTCTATGGCCTAAGTTCTATGGAGAAAAGAAGTTGAGAGAGAAAAAAGAGGCCGTGTGCTATTTATGCAACATGGTTACAGCGATCAGTTGTTTAGCCTTACCGTTCATAACAATATACGCCAGCGCAGCAGGTATGTAATACTAGAGGAGTAGCACATGAATAGAGAACAAGTACAAAAACAATTAGCAATAGACGAAGGGATAGTAAGCGAAGTATACCTTGATCACTTAGGCTATGCCACATTCGGCATCGGGCATTTAATCACGGATAAAGATCCAGAGAAAGGGTTTGCAGTCGGTACTCCTATCAGCGAAGAAAGACTCACAGAAGCTTTTCAGTCTGATCTCGATATTTCTATTGGAGAATGTAAGGTTCTCTTTGACCTGTGGGAAACTTATCCTGGGGAAGTCCAAGAGATACTCGTCAATATGATGTTTAATCTTGGGCGGCCTCGACTTAGTAAGTTCAAAAACTTCAAAAAAGCTGTCGATGCGGGTGACTGGAAAACAGCAGGTGTAGAAGGAAGAGACTCACTATGGTGGAAGCAAGTAGGAAAGCGAGCTGAAAGGCTTATGATAAGAATGGAAAATGTCTAAAATTTTGATGGGAATCATAACAGCGATGGGTATTACAGGCTATCTGTATTACCAGTTCGCTGTTGTGCCTATGAAAAATAAACTAGAAGAGAATATGGCGGTGATGCTAGCCCAAGACCTGCGAGATAAAGAGCAGAAGGCTACAATTATCGCAATTACTGAGGGTGCAGAGAAGACAGCAGCAGCAAGTGCAGTTCTTCAAAAGCAAAACCAACAGTACGAAACTCAAATGAGCGATTACCTAGATATTTTTCGTAGACACAACATCTCCCAGCTTGCCAGTGCAAAGCCGGGATTGATTACAAAGAAAGCAAACAAAGCGACTAAGGAGGTCTTTGATGAAATCGAAGATATTAGCAAGCGCATTAATTCTCTCAACGATTAGTGGTTGTAGTTTACTACAGAAACCACCCCGTGAAGTAGAGATTATAACAAAGCCTGTAGAAATAGTAATTACACAGCCAATTATGCCCAGACCTCTTGCTCTAAAAGAGCCGAATTGGTATGTAGTATCGGATACTAAAATAGCCAACAAAGACGGGCTTTATCCAGAAGGTTACACATATTTTGATAAGTTTATAGACGATATAAAGAATATACACGGAGGAGACTTAGTGTTTGTAGCAATGAGTGTAGCAGACTATGAGTTAATGTCCTACAATACGCAAGAGTTAAAAAGATATCTTAGCCAACTCGGAGAAGTTATCATATATTACAAAGAAGTAACTACTCCTAAAAAGGTATCTAGTGAAAAATAAACGAATACCTCTAAAAGGCGCAGATGAGTACGATGCCCTTACAAAAGGGCGTAAGTATCACAGCTTTGGAAGCGGGATACTTAAAAAGATTAAGCGTGGATACAACAAACGATTTCGTAAACTAGCAAAGAGAGAACCAGAATAATGTATGATATGCAACTAAGCGACAGGTCCGAAGAGCTACTAGAGAAAGTACACCCTAAACTCGCGGAAATTGTAAGAGAAACCAGAGACATAAGTGAAGTAGAGTTTGAAGTTATAGAAGGATACAGAAGCCAAAAACTAGCAGATACTATGTACGAGAAAGGCGCTTCCTTAAACGCTAGCTCTGTACATAGCTATGGTCAGGCAGTGTCCTTAATAGTGTCTGTATCAGGTATACCTTGCACAAACACTAGAGCATACGAAGAGCTTGCAATGAGCATGAAGTATGCGGCCGAAAATGTAAACGCAGGTATCAAGTGGGGCGCAGCCCGACATATTGATAATTTCTGTGAATACGAAGGTGAACCAGATGAAGCTATGTCAGATTTTTGTGCTCTGCAGCTTAAAAAGAACGGGGAAATCTTAGATATTGCTCCGGGGTATTTTGAATTAGTTCTTGACTGATTCTCCCAACTCTAGTATAATATTGATTAATATTTAGGGATATTCTATGAACCTTTTTTACCTTGACGAAGACCTCGACAAATGTGCAGAGTATCATGTTGATAAGCACATTGTCAAAATGCCTCTGGAAGTAGCACAATTAATGTGTACTGCTATCTGGGTAGATGAACACCTTGGTTTTGTTCCACGCGCTTTAAATAAAGAAGAACGCGATCACCTTAATGCTCTCAAGAAAGACATTAAGCATCTTCCTATGGAAGAAAGACCCCTTACACCCTATCTACCGATGATGTACAACCACCCATGCACTATCTGGGTACGCTCATCACTAGACAATTTTGAATGGACACACTGTTATGGTAATGCTCTCAATGACGAATATCACTATCGCTATGCGAAACAACACAAGTCGATTGTGGAAGTGGTTAACAAGCTACCAGAGCCACGGAATCTTCCACGACGAGGATTCACCGAATTCGGACTAGCAATGCCCGACGAATTAAAAGACTATGATAACCCTATACAAGCCTATAGAGATTATTATCATTTAGATAAAGCTACATTCGCTACATGGAAATACCGAGATAGACCACATTGGTGGAACGACGACTACGCAGACTACGAGAAAAGGATAACAGCAAAATGAATGTAAAACTTATAGCATCTTCAGGCGATAACTTACTAGAAGATATTGCTTTAATGGCTAGAGTGTCAAACCCAGCTAATCAGCATAATACAGAAACTTCTGGTAAGCTAGTAAAATACCTAATTAAACATAATCACTGGTCGCCTTTTGAGATGGCTAGTATTACTATGGAGATCAATACTACAAGAGATATTGCTCATCAAATAGTTCGTCACCGTAGTTTTGCTTTCCAAGAGTTTAGCCAACGCTATGCGGAGCCTTCTGAGATGGGATACCCTTTTGAACTCCGAGAATGCAGAATGCAAGATACCACAAACCGACAGAACAGTATTCAATCGACGGATAATATTGTAGAGGCAACGTGGATACTAAGGCAGAAGAAAGTTATAGCAGCAGCTGAAACTGCCTACAACTGGGCTATTGAAAACGGTATTGCAAAAGAGCAAGCCCGATCCGTACTTCCAGAAGGTTTAACGAAGACTCGACTTTATATGTCAGGCACAGTCCGGTCCTGGATACACTACGTTGATGTACGTACCACTCCTGGCACGCAAAAAGAGCACATGGATATTGCACGACAGTGTGCATATGAAATTAATAGCGTCTTTCCTCTAATTAAGGACTTTGTCCATGACTAGCATAGGCAAGAAGTTTGATAGTGAAAAACCTAAAATGTATCTTCTACCTCCAAAAGCTACAGTTGAGGTAGCAAAAGTGCTAACCTTTGGTGCTCAGAAGTACTCGGAGGATAATTGGAGATACTTAGACAATATTCAGAATAGATATAGCGGCGGTGCACTTCGGCACATATTCTCCCATCTGGATGGGGAGCTGCAAGATCCAGAAACAAATTATTCACATTTAGCTCACGCTATTTGTTGTTTGATGTTTAAACTAGAATTGGAGTTAGAAGATGGCAGCAAAAAGAATAAAGAAAAAGAGCTACGAGAACTTATCGACTCAAAACATCGAGAAAGTGATAGCTCTACTAAACCCGACTTCTTCAGCCCTAGCTACGGAGGAATCCAAGAGCAAGCCGATAACAAAGAAGGAAGCGTGTGATATACTAAACATTGCCTATAATGTAACTAGGCTAAGTAATATTATTGAGGCACACAATGATCAAAAAGAATATACTAAAAAACGTAAAGGCTCTTTACGAGGCCGTCCTGCGAGTACTGAAGAGATCGGTGAAGCGTGCACAAGCTTCCTCAGAGGCGACCCTCTTACAGATATATCGAAACGTCTTTTTCGTTCCTCCGGGTTTGTACGAACAATTCTTGAAAGAGTTGGAGTCCCGTCAAGACCGGCAAACAAAGAAGAAAGACTAACACCCCATTACTTTCCCGATGAATGCGTATCAGACGATTTCGCTTACGGGGAAGTAGCGTGGTCATCAACGTACCACGGTACAGTGATAGTTAGAGAACGCCTAGATCCAGAATACCTAGCAGCTAAAAAGGCTATGGTTAATATGGATTATGAGGCGAAGTACGGCTGTCCGTGCTACAGTATATATGTAGTTCAGAAAGTGGACAGTGAAGATACTAATTTTTCAAGTGTGCAGTCGGGAGGATTTAATGCATACGCTCCTGCATATGAATTAGGCAAGCTGCAACATTTGAAAAAGTATGGCGTAATTTTGGAGAGGTTGTAAAAAATATTTCTTGACAAGGAGGTTAAAATTGACGTATAATATCTTTTCAAATTAAGGAGAATACCATTGGGCGACCGATTCTATACTCAACAACTACAAGCACTGGGCGATTGCCCAGGTAACAAAAACCCTAACAGAAGGACACGAAAAGTGGCTTGGGACGACGATAAAAAAGCAGAAGCAGTAAAATTGTATGAAGCAGCAGAACCTACTCCAGAGACTAGCATGGAGATTGTAAAAGAGATTGCTGAAGAATTAGACGAATCACCTAATGGTGTTCGTATGATCTTAACCAAAGCTGGCGTTTATGTTAAGAAAACCCCCGCAGCAAAAGCAGCTTCAACAGGCGCTACTGGAAGCACACGTGTTTCTAAAGTAGCAGCTCAAGAAGCCCTAACAGCAGCGATTACTGACGCAGGTAAAGTAGCAGACGACGAGATCATCTCCAAGCTGACTGGCAAAGCCGCACAGTACTTTACTACTCTTCTATCAAACGAAGACTAAGTAACTATAACCCCACTAGGTTCTCCTAGTGGGGTATTTTTGTATCCATAAAAATCACCTTCAGTAAGTAGATTCACAATAATGATTGCTGAAATACTACCCAAGGAGATATAGTGAAAAAGCAAGAACTGGCACAGTTAGTGCATGATTATGGAGATGCCGTTATTACTTATCGTAGCGAGCAGTCCAAAAAACTTAAGTACAATGTTTGTACTTTAGATTTCACAACGCCTTACATTACGAAGAAAAAGAATAGAGCAAAGGAAACTGACGATACTCTTCTCTTCTTTTGTTGGGATACTGATTCTTATAGATTACTAAGACCTGCAAATGTGTCTAGTGTAGTCCCTCTGTCTTCCATTTTAAAGAATGAAGGACGGCTTTAATGGACTTACATCAGGCTCCTGAAGCATACTCCCGTGTTGTTCATTATGATAAAGTTAAGGAAGTTCAGATAAGACTCACTATCAATACTTTTCGAGGTGTGGAGTATATGCACCTGCGTAAATATTATATGGATTTTGATGAAGAGTGGAAGCCTACTCCTGAAGGTATAGCAATGCCCTTAGACCTTTCTAATTCAAGAGAATTGTTTGCGGGGTTGATAGAGATATTATCTCTGGCAGAGTCTAAAAGTTTAATAGAGGAACATTTTTCAGATCTTATTCAGGATCTTTATAAATAATTCTTGACAACTAGTTGAATCTCTAGTATAATATCTTTTCTTATTTAGGAGAATTATATGCGAGACTTTTTAGATCTAGCGAGTACCATGTACTATGAAGGTCATCCTATTCTTTCAGATGCGGAATTTGATCTCTTAGCGGACAAACACAACTATACGACAGTTGGGTATGAGGTTACTGATGCAGTGCCACATACATACCAAATGTACTCGTTACAGAAGTGTTTTACCAATCAGGTTACTCCCTTAGACATAAAAGACTGTATAAAAACTCCTAAGTTAGATGGGGCAGCAGTGTCTCTTTTATATGTAAATGGCCTACTCCAACTAGCTTTGACTAGAGGTGATGGCATACATGGAAGAGATATCACTGATAAAATGGCACAACTTGTTCCTAATTATATTGAGAACAAAGAGTTGATCCAAATTACTGGTGAAGTTATTGCTCCAAGTAGTGTACCTAACTCCCGTAACTTCGCTTCGGGGTCGCTTGGACTTAAAGGACTTTCGGGTCTTGAAGAGTTCAAAACTCGTCCCTTAGTGTTTGTTGCATATGACGCTACGCCACATTTAGACACTACTTATGCTTGCTCTCTTGAGATTTTGCATAAGTACAACTTCAACGTGGTAACTCGCTTTAACGCAGTTCACTTCCCTATGGATGGATTAGTGTTCAGGCTCAAATCAAATGCGAAGTACGATGAGTTAGGTCACACCGCTAAACACCCACGAGGCGCTTTTGCTTTGAAAGAGCAAGTTGCTGGTGTGGAGACCACACTGTTGGATGTAGTATGGCAGTTGGGTAAAAGCGGAGTTGTAAGTCCAGTGGCTATTCTCGACCCTGTGGTCGTAGGTGATGCTACGGTATCGAGAGCAACCCTGCATAATATTGAGTATATACGCGACCTTAATCTAGAGATTGGGTGTAAGGTGGAAGTTATACGTTCTGGTGAAATCATACCTCGCATTGTGAGACGTTTGGATTGATTGCTACCTGTAGAAAAATACTTCTTGACAGAAAGGTTAAAAACCCGTATAATACTTATTCAATCTCAAAGGAATCACGATGATCATTATTGAAGCCCCCATAAACTGCCCTAGCTGTGGTTCGGAGTTAGAGAGTGTTAATCATCTTTTGTATTGTAAAAACCCGCATTGCGGAGAAAAAGTTGCAAAACTTATCGAACACTTTGCTAAGACTCTCAAGATCAAAGGTCTCGGCCCAGCTACTATATCCAAAATAGAAATTGTTTCTTTAGAGGAACTATATGACTTGGATATAGAAGATATTGCCGAAGCTCTTGGATCTCAGCGTCTTGCTGTAAAGTTAGTGGAAGAATTGCAACGCTCTACAAACGCACCACTAAACGTGTTGCTACCTGCTTTTAGCATACCCTTAATTGGTAAATCAGCCTCGGAAAAGCTGTCAAAAGTCTGCGAAGACATTGAAGACATAGACTACGATACTTGCCGAGAGGCCGGTTTAGGCGAAAAAGCAGCAACTAATATGTGTAATTGGCTTGAGAACGAGTACTATCAAGTATCATTACTACCTTTTAGTTTCAAGTTTGTTAGGGCAAAAGACAAGCCTGTTAGTGCATCTACGGATGTTGTATGTATTACAGGCAAGTTGATAAGCTACAAAACTAAAGCAGAAGCTCACACAGCTTTAGAAGCAGTAGGCTTAAGTGTAAAATCTAGCTTGACAAAGGATGTAACTATCCTTGTAAACGAAAGCGGTATTGAATCCGCAAAAACTAAGAAGGCCAGAGATGCTGGCGTTCAAATTGTAACTAACCTCAAAACTCTCACTGGAGAATAATAAAATGGCACTACCTAAGTGGACTGAAGAGCGTACTACCGCCCTCACTGATTTTGTCGGTGGCGAAAGCCCCGTATCCCAAGGAACCGTTGCGAATGCAGCAGTTGAACTTGACACCTCTACCCGTTCTATCTCAAGCAAATTGCGCAAGATGGGTCACGACGTAGAATTGGCTTCTGCCAACGCTTCACGAGCATTTAGCGATTCTCAAGAAGCTACCCTTCAAGCTTTTGTCTCTGACAATAGCGGAACCTACACTTATGCAGAGATTGCCGGTCTTTTTGAAGATGGCGCATTCTCAGCTAAGTCAATCCAAGGCAAGATTTTGTCTATGGAACTTACTGGTCACGTTAAGCCAGCTCCTAAAGTTGAAGCAGTACGCACGTACTCTACAGCTGAAGAAGTTACTTTCGTTGGAATGGTACACGACGGTGCTTTTGTTGAAGCTATCGCCGCTGCACTTGACCGCTCAGTAAACTCTGTTCGTGGTAAGGCTCTTAGCCTTCTTCGCTCAGGCGACATCGACGCTATCCCTCGTCAAGAGACTACCAAGGGCGCTTCTAAAGAAGATCCTTTGGCTACAATCACTGACATCGGTAGCCAGACTGTCGAAGCTATCGCAGAGCAGATTGGCAAGACTGCACGTGGTGTTAAAACCATGCTGACTCGTCGTGGCCTTTCAGCCGCTGACTATGATGGCGCTTCTAAGAAAGAGAAAGCATCTGCTTAATCCTTTTTAGTTTATAAGAGTAGGCTCTTCGGGGTCTA
>TARA_B110000261_G_scaffold111976_1_pt1 | contig 14337 bp, 9 predicted proteins | sample TARA_B110000261 | Tara Oceans TARA_B110000261 (sample SAMEA4397705) | marine metagenome | biome: Polar Biome; feature: [DCM] deep chlorophyll maximum layer (ENVO:01000326); material: water (ENVO:00002006), including particulate matter (ENVO:01000060) such as... | depth 20 m | reverse complement strand
TAAAAGGGGAGAACCTACCCAAAGCTTTTGAAATTACAATTGTGTTATAAATAGTTTTTAAATATGCTCCTGGACATCATCATAGTAATAATCCCAGTTTTCGTCTTGGTTGGAGTTTATTTCAATAGGGTATGGGGTTTCCTCTTGTGGCATGTTTGTTAACCTATTTAAAAACTCATTCTGGTCAGATGTGTGAAAAACAAATTCCCTTTGTCCATTTCCTGTGTATACAATAGAGAGTATTGAAAACTCATCAGTTTCAACAGCATCAATTAAGCGGTTTTCAAAACTTTCCAAGTCAATACTGTCTTGATTACTTGGCATCCCACTTTCGTGTTTATCCGTAAAGTGCCAAAAGATATTTAAACGAATTGGATATTTTTTTGTGTCTAAATGATTTGGGAACCTCCTAAACCTCATTAGGAATTTATAGGTTTCTGTTTGTGCCTCAAGACCTGTCCAAGCAAGTTCTTCTAAGTTTAGGTTTTTTGTTTTTTTCCAGAATTTCATCCTTTGTACTTAAGAAGCTAGTTAATTATTTATAACGTATTTGTAACTACCACTAGTGGTATATTATTTAAATAATGTGCACCAGTGTAGTTATTTCTCATATAAGAGAACTACAAATCTAACATAAATTAGAATCTAATTTTAACAATCAGTCTATATTTTGAGAATATCGGGAAGATAATCATTTATCTAGACACGTTTAATTAGGGTTAGCAGTACTTTCATCACATAATAGAACTAGATCAATGATACTGATTAATATTCACTTAAACGTGCTCTATCCGTATAGTAAACGTATAATGTTCGCTTTACGCTTGGTTAAGAATAAAAAGTTAAATTCAGAAGCATCGTTTAACGGTATTAATGATAACGTGTTTACGTCGATAAGTATAAATTAAGGGTGTATCCTATACCATTCACCTTGCAATGCTTTAGGAACATAATATAAATTGCTAGAATCAATTGGTTGTAGAGTTTCAAAAAAATATACTTGTACAAGACGTAAATATTTAATTCTCTTTTTTGAATATGTTACTGTAAGAAGATTGGACCTAAAAAAAATAACGCTTATGAGGAGCCTTTCTGAAAAATTATAACGCAATACTATTGGAGTTGGTATACAAGCTGCATTTACTTACAATAAAGTATGAGCAAACACCATTGGTGTTTTATTATTGAAATAACGTGCCATCAGCGCACATGTGTTAAAGTGAAGCTTAGTTAGATTGTCTTTTATTCATTTCGTCTCTAATAATGGAGGCCCTTTCGTAATCTTCTTTTTGCAATGCTTCGTTGAGGATTTTATCTAAGTCGGCAATTGACTTTTTAGTTAAGTCGTTCGCACTATCGCTGCTCATTTCAACTTGACTCTCTCCAGAAGTGTTATCTGTTTCGAATTCTAAAGAATCGGATTCTTCATCTAATATGATTCCTGCAGAGGAAAGAATGAATTCAAAAGTATATACAGGACAATTAAACCGAACTGCTAAAGCGATCGCATCAGAAGTACGGGCATCTATTTCAACTTCTTTACCGTCTTTGATACAAATTAATTTTGCAAAGAAAATACCTTCAACTAAATTGTAAATTAAAACTTCTTTGATGTTGATGTCGAATGTAGTTGCGAATGTTTTGAAAAGATCGTGCGTTAGAGGACGACTAGGCGTCATGTTTTCTAGCTCAATAGCAATTGCCTGAGCTTCGAATCCACCAATGATAATAGGGAGTCTTCGGTTTCCTACTTTTTCACCAAGTACCAAAGCGTATGCTCCGGATTGCGTTTGACTATAAGAAAGACCAATAATTTCTAACCCTATTTTATTCATTTCCTCTGTTTTTGAGAACCGCAAAAATACTAAAAACATTAGAGACTTCCTTCTCTTTGAATCTTATTATTACAGTGTGTGTTGTTAATTAAAAGAAACAAAAACCCCCAACTTCAATTTTTATTGAATTTTGGGGGTTTAAATTTATTATTTAGCAGCATTAATTGCTGCGGTAAGTTTAGGAACCACATCAAATGCATCTCCAACAATTCCGTAATCAGCCGCCTTAAAGAAAGGGGCTTCAGAATCGGTATTGATTACTACAATAGTTTTTGAAGAACTAACTCCAGCCAAATGCTGAATAGCACCAGAGATACCAATGGCAATGTATAAGTTTGGTGAAATTGCAATTCCAGTTTGACCTACATGTTCGTGGTGGGGTCTCCATCCTATGTCGGATACGGGTTTAGAACATGCCGTTGCAGCCTTCAGACTTGCCGCTAGTTCATCAATCATTCCCCAGTTTTCGGCTCCTTTTAAACCTCTTCCTGCTGAAACAACTAATTCTGCATCGGGTAAAGAAATGCCTTGTGTATTTCGATCAAAGGATACATGTTTAATGGAATCATCGGATGCTGCTGACGATGTGTTTTCAATCGCGCAATCAACTGTTTTTTCGTGAACGCCAAAACCATTGGTAGAGATAATAATTACGTTTTTATCACTTGATAATTCAACATTTGCCAATCCTTTTCCCGAGAAACATTTCTTTTTAACGGTAATTGGGGCAGTAGAAGAAGGTGTTCCAACTACTTCCGAAATAGCACTTGCACCTAATTTAATGGCTAATCTTGGTCCGGCTGCTTTACCTTCTGAGGATCCTGCAAAAATGATTGTATTGGCACCTTGAGTATTTGCAACATCAGCTAAAATTGCGGCTACCTTTTGATGGTTTAAATAATCGTGACCATCAACTTTTATAACTTTAGAAAGCCCAACGGTTCCTACTTTTTTAATTTCATTTTCGCTTACGTTCCCAATGGCAACTCCAATAGCTGTGCTCCCTGTTTTTTCAGCGTATTCAACTGCGTAAGATGCGGCTTCAAGGGCATTTTTTTTCACAGTTCCTTCAGTATGTTCGATATATATAACTACAGACATGTTTTTTTAATTTTAAATATTAAGTTGTCGATTTTAATGATGCTCATTCATGCATTAAAAATGCCTAGATAACTTTTGCTTCATTTTGAAGCAGGTTTACTAACTCCTCCATATTATTAGCATCAACCATTTTACAAGCCGCTTTAGGAGTAGGGGCATCAAAATCGGCTATTTTTTGAGAAGCAGTACTTCCGCTAGCGGCAACTACATTAAGCGGCTTAGAGCGCGCTTGCATAATTCCTCTCATGTTGGGTATTCTTAAATCCTTTTCTTCAACGATTCCTTTTTGTCCTCCAGCAACAACAGGAAGCGATGCCGAAAACTCTTCTTTTCCACCGTCAACAATACCGGTAAGTTTTGCTTCGGCACCATCGATTTCTAATCCAATACACGGCGAAACTGACGGGATTCCTAAAATTTCCCCCAATGCATGCGGAACAATAGCTCCGTTATAATCGATAGATTCTTTACCTGTTATAATTAGATCGAAAGGATTGGCTTTTATGTAAACCGCAATTTCATTTGCAACTTGTAACGCATCAACTGCTTCGGTGTCTATTCTTATTGCATCATCTGCACCAATTGCCAGTGATTTTCTGATGATTGGATCACTTGTAGCCGGCCCTACATGAATAACCGAAACTGTTGAGCCTGGATTAGCCTCTTTAAGTTGTAACGCTTTTGTTAATCCAAATTCGTCATTTGGGTTAATTACAAACTGAACTCCACTTTTGTTAAATTCAGTGTTGTTATTGGTAAAAGATATTTTGGTAGTAGTATCAGGGACACTACTTATACAAACTAATATTTTCATAATCATTCTTTTAAAGTATTTGCAACACCCACAATACGGGAAACTCCTTTAAAAGGTTTTGTGATTTCTTCGGTTCACGACATCTAAATTAATTGCTTTTGAACGTTGTATTTTTTTGAAGTGATTTAAAGCTAAAAAAATGTCGATAAAATCATATTAATTATTAAATTTGGGTTTCCAAAAAAACGATTATGAGAGTAATACAGTTCAGAGAGGCACTTAGAGAAGCAATGGTTGAAGAGATGAGGAATGATGAGGATATTTTCATCATGGGTGAAGAAGTTGCTGAATATAATGGTGCCTACAAGGTAACTCAAGGTATGTTAGATGAATTTGGTGAGAAGCGTGTTATTGATACACCGATTGCTGAAAATGGATTTACTGGTATTGCTATTGGAGCTGCAATGAATGGTTTAAGACCAATTGTTGAATTTATGACTTTTAACTTCTCTTTAGTAGCTATTGATCAAATTATTAATGGAGCCGCTAAAGTTAACTTAATGAGTGGTGGTCAGTTCAATATGCCAATCGTTTTTAGAGGACCAACAGCTTCTGCGGGTCAATTAGGAGCACAACATTCACAAGCTTTTGAAAACTGGTATGCAAATACTCCCGGTTTAAAAGTAGTTGTACCATCAACACCTGCTGATGCAAAAGGTTTATTAAAAGCTGCAATTCGTGATAACGATCCTGTAATTTTTATGGAGAGTGAGCAAATGTATGGAGATAAGGCTGAAGTTCCAGAGGGAGAATATATCATTCCTTTGGGTGTAGCAGATATTAAAAGAAAGGGTGACGATGTAACTATTGTAACGTTTGGAAAGATTTACCACAGAGTTGTAAAGGCTGCTGAAACTTTATCTGCCGAAGGAATTGAAGTGGAAATTGTTGATTTAAGAACTGTACGTCCTATTGATTACGATACCGTAATTGAATCGGTTAAGAAAACAAATAGATTAGTAATTGTTGAAGAGGCATGGCCTTTGGCTTCAATTTCAACAGAGATTGCATACAAAGTACAAAGAGAGGCTTTTGATCATTTAGATGCCCCAATTCAAAGAGTAACGATGCGAGATGTACCTATGGGTTACGGAGCTAACATGGTTGAAGAAACTTTACCAAATGAAAGAAGAATTATTGAAGCAGTTAAAACTGTAAGCTACAAAAAAGCATAATTTCAAGAATATAAAAAAAAACTAAGCCCTTGTGATTTATTACAAGGGCTTTTTTGTGTTGTTTAAATTAGGTTACTGATTTGTTTTTTTAGCAATTAATTTCCACCTATTTATACCTTGTTTAAAAAAGGTATTTTTTGTAATTAAGAGAGGGGTCATTTATTAAATCCGGCCTTAATTAAGTTCGAATTTTTATTAAACTGAAATAAATAAGAATAAAACGCTTACCTGTTGCTAAAAACAAGTTGTGTAAAACTACTTTACAACAACGGTAACCAATTGTTAATTCACAGGTATTTTAGTGCAAATTCGAATTTAAAAAATATGCGCAAAGTTATTATTGCACTAATTACCTTACTTATAATAGGCGTAGTTGGTTATTTTCTTATTCCTGTTCAACCACAACGGAAAAAATATGCGCACTCTGAGGCATTAAACGCGGTTCCTAAACATGCAGCTTATATTTTAAGATGCGATAATCCTGTTAAAAAGTGGTTTCAGTTTTCGAATTCAACCATTGGTACATCGTTAAAAAAAGGAGCATCTTTTCATAATATTCAATCGTTTTTCGCATTATTGGACTCTGCTAAAAATGAGCAGTTTACTAATTTTTTTAAAGAGAAAGTTTTTTTAAGTGGAATATTAACGGGAGGAGACCAGTTAAATCATTTAATTTCTTTTGAAAACAAACAATTTAATAACGATCAGATTAAATCCTATTTAGAAAAAATATTCAAAGGGAAGTCAAAAAGTCATAAAGTTTACGAATTAATAAAAATTTACACGTTCACAGTAAACGGTTCTGAACTTTGTTATGCTAAATCAGGGAATGTTGTTTTGTTTTCGACCTCAAGTATTTTAATCGAAGAAGCAATTAGAGAATTAAAAGCAGATCATCATTTAGCTGAAGGGGCTGAATTTAAAAAACTTTTAAAAACTGCTGATATAGATCTTGATGCGAATTTATTTGTGAATTACACGCAACTAGGAAGGTCGTTGAGTTTATACGGAGGTGATAATATTTCCTTTAAAAATAGATTAAAAAACTACGGTGGATGGGCTGAGGTAGATTTGAATAATAAAGACAATAGTTTAATGCTAAACGGTTTTTCGTTTATCACCGACTCTACTTTTGGTTATTTAAATTCATTTAAAGGAGAAGCGGGTCAAGCTTTAAACGTTACATCAGTATTGCCAGAAAACACTGGTGCGATGACGTATATTAGTTTTACTGATTTTAAATCTTATAAAGCCAAGTTTGATCAATATTTAGGTCAGAACCAGACCTTATACAAGCATCAAAAAAATATTTTAAACATTAATAAAAAGCACTCCTTTGGAGTGGAAGCCGATTTTTACAGTTGGATAGGTGATGAAATGGCTGTGTTTACAGTTAATGGAGATGAAGCGTCTTTGGTGAAAAATTCAGCCTTAATTATAAAGGCATTAGATATTGAAAAAGCGAAAGAAGGATTACAGGAAATGCGGAAGAGTACAGGTGATTCATCAGAAGTTATTTATCAAAATTTCAAGTTGCGAAACCTTGGACTTAGGAACTTTTTTCAATTAGCGTTGGGGAATCAGTTTAAATGGGTAAACCGTTCAAATTATGTAATTATTGAGGATTATGTTGTTTTTGCAAATGACGAAGCAAGTTTGAAGCATATTGTGAATTATTACTTAAGAGGGAAAACACTGGTGAAGAGTATTCAATTCAACAAGTTTTATGAGCAGTTTGCTCCGCAGTCAAATGTATTTTATTATTTGAATTTTAGATTGTCTGATAATGTTTTTAATCATGTTTTAAATGAAGAAGGATTAGCGTCTTTTAATGTTAATAAAGACAGTTTACACCGTTTACAAGCTTTTGGATTGCAGATAAACAGTAATAAGAACTTGTTTTACACCAATGCGTTTATTAATTATAACTCAGTTGAGGAAGCACAAAACATTTCATTGATTGAGGTGAAACTGGATACCTCATTTTTAGCCAAGCCTTGGATGGTTAAAAATCACTATACCAAAGAAAGAGAAATAATAATTCAGGATGAGGATAATAACTTATACCTCATTAACAATGTAGGAAAGATACTTTGGAAAAAACCCTTAGCGGAAAAAGTTATTGGGCAGATTGCACAAGTAGATCGTTATAAAAATGACAAGCTACAATATGCTTTTACAACCACGAACAAAATTCATCAAATTGATCGAAATGGAAATGACGTTGGTGGTTATCCTGTGAAATTAAAAGCGCCAGTTACTAAAGGTTTAGCGGTTTTAGATTACGATAAGAATAGAAATTATCGTTTGTTAATTACGCAAGGCAATCGATTGCATAATTTTGGTGTAGATGGAAAGCAGGTTAAAGGTTGGGCTTTTAAACCAACTTCGGGAGCTATTGAAGTGACTCCGCAATTATTACAAATTAAAAAGAAGGATTTTATCATCGTGTCAGATTCGAAAGGAAATGTGAGAGCCTTAAATAGAAAAGGTGAAGACCGAATTAAGATGAATACCATGCTTCCTCCAAATACACAAAACCATTATTTGTGGAAAAACAATGCACTTTCTAACTCGGGGGTTTTATCTACAGATTCAAATGGTACGATTCATTTTGTAAAACTATCGGATGATTTGGAAACGTTCTCTTTAAAGGCATTCGAAAAAGGATTTAAACTTTCTTATCAAGATTTTAATGGAGACGGAGTGCTAGATTTTGTAGCGATTGACGATCGTACAATTAACGTGTTTAAAACCAATAAAAAAGTATTGTCTACGATTGATGAAATTGAATTTACACCAGCCTATGGAGTCCAGTCTTTTTCACTGGGTGAAAACAAATCGATTAACATTATTTTAGATAAGGCTGAAGGGAAAGTGTTTGGTTATAATGAAACAGGCATATTAATGGCTGGTTTTCCTATTGATGGTAATTCCGCGGCCTTAGTTGAAGATATTGATGGCAACGGAATTTATGAGTTGATAATCGGAGATAAGTTAGGAAGCGTATATATTTATTCCATTGGAAAATAAAATTCAATCCATCGTATTTTATTGTTGAAAAACCGGCATGAATTTAATGCATGTGTTTCGCATATCTGTCAAGCAGGTTTTTTTTTAAAAAAATATTGAAATGAAAAACATATTTAGAGCATTTTTTTTAGTTGTAATTACCCTTTCTTCATGCTTAAAAGAGGATTATGATTTTAATGAAATCAGTTTAGAAAATTATAATCCCGCAGTAGCGGCACCAATTGTTAATACTCGATTGACTTTACACGATTTAATAGGAGAAACGCTAGAAGGTGATTCTTCTATTTTATCCATTGATGAAGACAGTTTGTTATGGGTAACCACGTCAAGTAGGTTATTTCAAATGGGGGTGTCAGATTTATTTGAAATTCCTGATGAAAACATTTCACAGTCGTTTATAATGGATCCGTTTTCAATTTCAGATTTAAATGAAAATGTTTCCGTGACATTAGGTGACGTAGTAAGTAACTTTTCAGACCCTGAAAAAACACAAATTCAATTAGCAGATGGTTTAACTGCTCCTTTTCCTGCAATTCCATCACAATCAGGAGGAGAGCACAACGCGGGTACTTTTTCGGAGTTTTCCTCCGTAAACTTTACAGCAGGTACTTTAACATTAACAGTCACGAATAACTGGCCTATTGATTTGAATAACTTAATTCTTGAGATAAAAAACAGCGATAACTCAGTTTTAGGGACTGTTACTTATCCAAGTATCCCTGCAGGTACATCACTAGCAAAATCTATTGACTTAACTGGTAAAACAATGGATAACGCGATAAAAGCAAATATTGTAAATATTGAATCACCAGGAAGTGGAGGTCCATTTGTAACAGTTCCAATTAGTTTAGCAGATGATATTGCTATTAATATTGCCTCAACTAGTTTAGCTGTTTCTGGAGGAACAGCAATCTTTCCTAGCTCTCAGGTTTTGAATGATGTCATCTCTGTTGATATGGATTTAGGAAACGGAGAAACGTTAAATTCCTTAAAGTTGAAAAATGGTTCGATTGAATATTCAATAGATTATGGAATTAGGGAAACTGCAAAATTAACGTTGTCTCTTCCTTATGCTACTTTAACCGAAGGTGGACCAGTTTTTAGTGAAGTGATTGATATCAATTCCAATAACGTTACAAGTACTACAGTTTCAGGATCAATCGATTTATCTGGTTATACAATCGATTTAACAGCAGGAGGTACAGGGTCAAATCAAATTGATGTAAGAATAGAGGCAGATGTTGTTTCATCAAACATTCCAGTTCCCTTTGCTCAAACTGATGGTGTTGATGCAGACTTTACCTTAGCTAATTTAGAAATTGAGTTTTTGGATGGAGACTTAGGTACTCAAACATTTACGCTAGCAACTGATACCGTAGATTTTGGTTTCTCTGAATTAGATTTTGATGCAGACATTACTTTAGCAGACCCGAGATTAACGTTAAGTATAACCAATTCATTCGGTATGGAGCTAGGAATTAATTTAGGGGATTTAGTTGCCGAGAATGAAACGACATCGCAACCTTTAATAGGATTAGGTTTAGTAACAATAGGAGCTCCTGGGTATGGAAACTTTACAGACTCGGTAACAACTTCAATTTTAATAAACACAGTTACAACTAATATTGCAGATGTTTTAGCCATCAAGCCAAATAAATTGATCTTTGGAATGACAGGATCTACAAATCCTAGTACTGGACCATTTAATAACTTCATCACGGATGAAAGCTATGTAAGTGTTGCAATGGATATTGAAGTGCCTCTTTATGGTAGTGTAGATGGATTTCAATTAGTAGATACATTAGATTTTCCAGTTGAGGTTTTTGAAAACGTTTTAACTGGTTTAATTAGAACTCAAATTAAAAATGAATTTCCGGTTAACGTGCGTGTTCAAGCTTATTTTGTAGACGAAGACTTTGTTGTTTTGGATTCTTTAAGTTCAACTGCAATTACTGTTTTGAAATCAATTGATGTTGATGGAGATGGTGAGCTGCTAGGAGAAGTTACTGAAAACGAAACAGATATTGAGCTTACCGAAATCATGGTTAATAATATTAAAAATGCTGCTAAAATTATTTTAGTATCTAACTTAAGTACAGCAGAAGGGAATAGCGCTAAGTTTTATACAAATTACGGTATGGACATCCAATTAGGCGTTTATGCTAAAGTAAAAGTAGAGTTGAAAAAAGACGAAGAGGTGACTGAGTAATATTGATCAAACAAATTTATTGAAATGAAAAATTTATTTTTAACCATTGTCTTAATGGTTTCAGGAATTACGAGCTTTGCGCAAGGACTTACTTTGTACAACATGGATTTTGTACCGCAGAGTATGCGATCTAATCCCGCACAAATTCAACAATCTAATTTTCATTTTTCGATACTCCCGATTTTACCCAATTTGGATTTAAGTTATGTAAATAACGGATTTGTACTGTCTGATTTATTACAAGGAGGAGCGGCTACAGTTGCAACTCCTGATAGGTTGTTGGGAGCTCTTGAGGACAAGAATTTTATAAGTACAAAATTAAATATTGACTATTTATCATTTGGATTTAAAGTGAAGAAGCATTATTTCAGTTTTAATGTTTCCGAAAGAGTTGACATTACTTTTGATTATACAAAAAACTTCATGACGCTATTGGCTAAAGGAACAGCTGCTGAAGAGTTTTTAGGTAAAGATTTATCGATTGAAGGTACAGGGTTTAGAATGAATCATTTTAGAGAATATGCAATTGGCTACTCTCAACAAACAAATGAAAATTTATCCATTGGTGGGCGATTTAAAGTTCTTCAAGGCTTATCTCACATAGGGAATAATAAAATTGATATTACTTTAAATACAGATGAGGACTTTATGGGAATTACAGCCACGTCAACCTTAGATATAAGAATGGCCGGCTTACCTTTTTTAACAGATTCAGGAACAAAAATTGACCCAGTAGAATATCTAACTAATTTTTCAAATCTTGGTTTCGCTGTAGATTTAGGAGGTAAATATCGAATTAACGATAAGTTTTCGGCTACTATGAATTTTAATAACCTTGGTTTTATTACTTGGAATTCAGATGCAAGAAGATATTATAATAATAAAGCAAGTTTCAATTTTGAAGGCTTGGATTTGCAAAAACTATTAGAAGACGAGGAAGATTATACGCAAAACCTGTCTGATTCGATTTCTGAGATATTTGGATTGTCTCGACAAAATGTAAGCTTTACACAAGGTTTAACAGCCGACTTATATTTTGGTGGAGAATATAAATTAAGTAGTGATTTTATAGCGGGAGCATTAATAAATGCAAAAGTATTTAAAGGTGGTATTCATCCTTCTTTAACTTTAACAGGGCAAACCAATTTAGGAAAAAGAGTTCAGTTAATTGGTAGTTATTCCGTGGTAAATAGAAGCTATACTAATTTAGGAATTGGTGCCGCATTAAACGCAGGTCCTATTCAACTATATACAGTTACCGATAACGTGCTTGGACTTACAAGATTGGATTATGCAAAGAATTTGAATATTCAATTTGGGATGAATGTAATCGTAGGTTATAAACCAAAAAACACAAAAGAGGATCGCGAGAATGCTCGACGTAAAAGAAGGTTGTCGAGAGTAGATACTGATGGTGATGGAGTAAATGATTACGAGGATAAATGTCCAGAAACAGAAGGTTTAGTAAATGGCTGTACTGATAAAGATAAGGATGGAGTTCCTGATAATATAGATATTTGCCCTGATATAGTAGGAGACCCCTATTTAGATGGTTGTCCTGATGCAGATGGAGATAATGTTCCTGATGATAAAGATAATTGTCCTGAACAATACGGATTGATTAATGGTTGTCCTGATAGTGACGGAGATAGTATTCCTGATGCTATAGATCAGTGTCCTACAATTTTCGGTCTTAATGGAGGTTGTCCAGACGGAGATGGAGATGGAGTATCAGATGCTAAAGATTTATGTCCTGATAAGCCAGGCAAGCCAATAAACGGAGGTTGTCCAGATACGGATGAAGATGGTGTTTTTGATAATGATGATAGATGTCCTAAGATTAAAGGAACATTAGAAAATTTAGGTTGTACAGATAAAGATTCTGATTATGATGGAATTATTGATGTTTTCGATGATTGTCCATTTCGAACTGGGCCTGAGTCAACGAAAGGTTGTCCAGAATAAAAAACTAAAAGCGACTCATTTATGAGTCGCTTTTTTTTGATTTAAAATCTAAATAAATAGTTTAAAAAAAGTTATTCAAACAGAATTGGTAAATTAAGTAGATTTGTCAAAAAAATTAAAAATTGATCATGAAAAAAATAGTCTTAATTTTTTTAAGCATTACGCTAGTAAGTTGTGCTGAGTTATTGCACGTTTTGGATGCGGTAAGTAAAACCCAATCCGTTGGTATTACTGATTTAGATATTGCGAATGGATTAAAAGAAGCACTCAATAAAGGAGTCGAAAAAGAAGTATCTAAACTTACTCAGAATGACGGATTTTTAGGAAATGAAAAGGTGAAGATATTTTTTCCAAAAGAAGTTTTAAGTGTTGAGCGTAAATTAAGAAACCTTGGGTTAGGTTCTTTGCCAGATAAAGGTATTGAACTTTTAAATCGTGCAGCTGAAGATGCGGTTAAAGAAGCAACTCCTATTTTTATTAGCGCCGTGAAAAATATGAGCATTACTGATGCCCGAAAAATATTAATGGGAAATGATAGTTCGGCTACGAGTTATCTTCAATTAAATACTTCTGATTCTTTATACCGTAGGTTTTATCCTGTTGTTGAATCTAGTTTATCTAAAGTAGGAGCTGATGTTGCTTGGAGTAATATAACGAATAAGTACAATGCGATTCCATTTGTGACTAAAGTTAATCCTGACATTAAGGATTATGTAACAACAAAGGCTTTAGAGAGTGTATTTAAGATGATTGTGATAGAAGAGAAAGCAATTCGTAATAACTTTCAGGAAAGAAGCTCAGATTTGCTTAAAAAAGTATTCGCTTTACAGGATAAATTGTAACGACTTATTTTAGTTAATCAATTTATTAATTTGTTCCGACAAATTTTTTAGCGATACGTTTCGATACTTTAAGTTCGTTATTGGCATCGAACTGGCTTGTATTTTTTTACTTCCAAGGAATACTTTCCCGTCTTGATATTTAATGCCAATCAAAATACCTTTTTCACCTCGAGGGATGTTTCTAATGATAGATCTCTTCTTGTATTTCTTTGCCCTAATAGCACCATTAAAATCTTTAAAGTACAACATGAAATCTTCGTTTGTAGACTTAGAAATTATGTTGATGTCGGTTTTTTCTTTTGTGGATTTAGCGAATTTATCGCAGTTGATCCACCCCAGTTTATTTGTTTTTAAAACATAATATCGCAGTTCATTTTCTGTCGCTTTATCCAAGTTTCCTTCTCCGAATTTATGAATAAACTTTTTTCGGTATTCTTCATCGTTTTCGGGAATTCCACCGTTGGAGAATAAAGGATAGAACCTTTCGGAGTCGGGGTGATTTATGTATTCTTTTATAAAGCCTTGAGCGTTATAGTTTATTACTTTACTTATGATTTGGAAAGATTTTAAGTCATTTTCAAAGCCTTCTTTTGAAAATATTAAAACTGAGTCTTTAACTCTTAAAAATCGTATTTTAAATTCATACAGATTAGTTGTTAAGCGTTTCATTTTATTTTGAAGGTAATTAAACTCTTCTCTTGTCAAATAATCCATTTCAACATCTCGGAACCTTCGTGAAATAAGATTATGTTCAAAAAAGTGCGTTAATTCATAGTAATAAAAATTCTTTTGCCCATCAATGCTTTCATCCCACTCGGTAATGGAATCAGAATTTAAAGATTCATTAAACAATCTATAACCTTTATCCTCTGGATCTTTTTTAGGAAAGTGAATTGTTATTTCTTTTCCGTTTTGTAGTTGAACTTCTTTACCGTTAACAAATGCCTCTATTTTAACCATTCCTGCTGTGGTTAAAACTTGATTTTTTGTTGTTTGGGTACTTAAGCAGTTAAAAAAGTAGGAGTCCTTAGAATAACTTTCCTTTAGTTGTAATTGGACATTGGTTATTCCTCCGAAAGCTGACTTTGGAATGAACAAAACTGTACCTTCTTTTCCTTCAATAAAATTGCTTTTTGTCGTGTTGAGGTTAAATAGTTGCTTTTTAGATGAAAGCACTTCATAAACGGAATCTAATCCATGTTTTAGAATAACTTTTTTCACCTTTTGAATTTCCAGCGTAGCTGTTGGTTCTTTCGGAATTGTATTATTTTCCACAAGCGTTAATGCGTTAATTTGTTGGAGTGTGTCTTTAATGCTTGTATAGTTTTTTAAGCTATCTATAGGGCTTTTAGTTGGTGTTAAT
>TARA_B110000261_G_scaffold51887_2_pt1 | contig 14382 bp, 10 predicted proteins | sample TARA_B110000261 | Tara Oceans TARA_B110000261 (sample SAMEA4397705) | marine metagenome | biome: Polar Biome; feature: [DCM] deep chlorophyll maximum layer (ENVO:01000326); material: water (ENVO:00002006), including particulate matter (ENVO:01000060) such as... | depth 20 m | reverse complement strand
AAGGGAAAGGGAAAGGGAACGCGAAAGGGAAGAGGCGAAAAAAATGGAAGAAGAGAGAAAGCGTTTGGTTGGGGAGTTGGCGCGGCGCGAAGAGCGCAAGGAACAGATGGAGGCGTTGGAAAAATCTGAGAAAGAAATGCGTGAAGCACGATCCAGAGAGGCGGAGTACGCCTGCGAAAAAGTCACCGCTGAGTTGAGCGGGCTTGATTTGCAAAGCGCGCTGCGTTCGCTCGGGTTCGCGCCGAGAGACGACACGAAACGCGCGGCGAAACAAGCGTACCGAAAAGCGGCGCTTTCGTTTCACCCCGACCGAACCATTCACAAAACCCTCCGCGAGCGCCATTTGGGTGCGGAGATCTGGAAAGCGCTGGGGAGCAAGATGGAGGTGTTCGATTTGGGATGATATGAGGTGGTGCGTTCGGGGGGGGGCGTAGGGAAGTTGTGCGTCGATACGTCGACGCGATACTCGTAGTACCAGTGGTACAATCAGTCGTCATTCAGTCAGCCCAGTCTTAGACTGTTGAATAGAACTCGCAGCACGACTTGCTAGCCCGCGTCTGCTCACAACGGGCCGCACCTCTCGATGTCCCGCAGCGGCGCGCGCGGTGCCGCCGCGAATACCGCCGCGAATACCGCCGCGCACCCGTCCCAAAAGCACGAGGATGTTACAGGCGTTCCCCACTACACGCAGAGACGTTCGGCAGCAGAACTCGCGAGTTTCCGGGATTTCGCCAACGTGATGCGCGACGCGATTGGGGAGTATGGGCGCGTGAAGGAGCATACGCCCGCAGAAGCGGCGAAGCTCGGGTGCTTGGGCACGCTCAAGAGTTTGCATCGGCGTGGGCGTGTGAGGTTTGATGATACGTTGTGCGGCTTCGCAGCTAGCGCAGGACAGCTCGAGGTGCTTAAGTGGTTGCGAGAGAACGGCTGCCCGTGGGGTGAGACGTCTTCTTGGGCGGTGGGGCATGGGCGTCCTAAGGTGTTACAGTGGGCAATCGCCAACGGATGCCCGTGGGACGCGAAGACGTGCAAAATGGCCAATACGGCCGTGAAGGGAAGACACCTCGAGGTGCTGAAGGTGTTGCACGCGAACGGCTGCCAGTGGGACGAGGGGACGTGCGCGGGGGCGGCGATGTTCGGGCACCTCGAGGAGCTGCAGTGGTTGCGCGCGAACGGATGCCCGTGGAACGAGGAGACGTGCATGTGTGCGGCGGAGAGCGGGCACCTCGATGTGCTACAGTGGGCGCGTGAGAATGGCTGCCCTTGGGACGCAGATACGTGCTCGTTGGCGGCGAAGGGCGGCCACCTTGAGGCGCTGCAGTGATTGCGCGCGAACGGCTGCCCGTGGGACGCAGGGACGTGCGCGGGGGCGGCGTTGCGCGGGCACCTCGAGGTATTGAAGTGGGCATGCGCAAACGGCTGCCCGTGGAACAAGTGGACGTGTATTCGCGCGCTGGAGGGTGGGCACCTCAAGCTGTTCCGATGGGCGTTCGCTAACGGAGCACCTTGCGACGGGGATACCGTACAGCTGGCGAAGGAAAAAGGATACGTCGAGGAAGATTGGGAGGCAATTTTGGCACCTCGAGTTGTTCCGATGGGCGCGCGCTAACGGAGCGTGTTGCGAAGAGGATACCGTAACGCTGGCGAAGGACGGAGGGTACGTCAAGGAAGATTGGGAGATAATTTTCCGCGCGATACCCAGAATACCCGAGGATTTGGTCCAAAAGGTTCGGGGTATTCTTGAACGGAAGCCAGAGGAGGTACGCAGCAGATTGAAGGGCGCGATGTTATGAGACGGATGGAGGTAGTCCTTGAAGGTAGTGACAACCGGTACCGGTCCTTGTAACTCGCTCTTTGTTCAAAGAATATAAATGTCCCTCGACCGCTCACGACTCGAGCGCCGGGGGTAAAAAATCCCGGCTCTCCAGCGCCTTGACGACTTGTTCCCCCATCAGGTCGCACAGCTTCATGCCTCGTTGGTGATCCGCGTCCGTGACGTCCGACAAGCTTCCGCCGTTCGCCGCGGCCAGGAAAGGCGAAACCCCGACGCACGAGCAGTTGAACTCGCCGATGACCCATCGCGTGTTCTTTTCTTTTTGCCCGGAGTCGTCGTCGATATCGTCGTCGTCCATGGGAATGAAATCCGCGGTCCAAAGCAGCGGCAACGGCTCTGTGCGCAACCCGAGCGCGTCTTTCAAACGCGGCAAGTCGTCCTTTATGAACTTCCGGGTCAGGGATGCATATTCCAAACAGTCGGGGTCGTAGAACGACGGTTGCTCTGATACGATAAAAAAGAAAGTGTCAGTCTCTCGTAATGTTCGTAACTTGTATGAGCAAACAGTCTACTTGTGATGTGTATGAGTATACTTCCTTTCAACGAGTGTAGTCGAAGAGGGGCTGTAAACAGGGAGGCAGAATGTGTTCATTGGGAAAGACGTACCGATCAGCGTGCCCACCGCGCTCATCCCGCCCGCCACGGGTTTCTTGTGAATGATCTGGAACAGCTCGTCCCGGACCAACAACAGACGAACCTCGCCTTCCACGATCCGGGGGAGCAACCGCTGGTCCACCACGTGCACGGTGCGTGGGTGGGGGGGGTGTTGTTGTGAGGGTTGGTCACAAGCAGGTTGTTGCGATTGTGTTTGGCTGTTGGTGTCATCGGCGTTCAATTTATTCTTCGCGCCGACGTCATCAGCGCAAGACGCGGATCGGCTGACATCATCGGTGTCAACAGAGACGGGTTTATTTTTGTCATCCACGCCGTCCTCCCGATCGTCGTTTCCGTCGTCCCCGTCCACCGACTGCTTTCCGCCGCCGTCCACCGTGAAGAACCCACCCGGATGCGTCGTTTCCCACGTCCCCGCGTCCCTGGACGATGCGCCGCGCACGCAAAACGCCACGACTTCCTTAACCGTGTGCCTCTCCACGTGGTTGTCGCACATCTCCATCAGCTCAAGGACGTCGTCGTCCGCCAGGGTTCGGTCCCCCAAAGCAGCGCAGTACGGCGTTGACACCAGCCACACCAACCACACCCCTTCCCCCGCGCTTCCCCGGTTGCGCTTCAACACCCGCGGCTGAAACGCGGCGGTCGTCCTGAACCCGATGTCGAACTCGACCGCGTCGTAGTAGCACTTGGTGTCTATCAGCCCGCAGGAAAGGTATTTTATCTTGACAAGCGCGTCCTTCGCCCCCATCGTTTTCTGCACCGCCGGGGAGCTCCACACCGGCTTGCCTTCACGCGTGAAGTGGTCCATCAGGTCGTCGAACACTTTTTGCGCGCCGGGTGGCACCCCCGGGTAGCTCAGCTGCCCGGGGTTAATGCGCACGATGTACCCGTCGAATTCGGACAGCTCTGACCGCATGCGCTCCAGGTCACACGGGTCCCACGGGAACCGCACGCAACTCGCCCCCGCGCGAATCACGCCGTTGCAAATCCCGACGCTGTCGTACCGGTGCCCGTCACGTGTTTTGTCGCGATTCCGAGAAAAGTCACCGTGATGCGTGAACCCAATGTGCGCCAGTTTGAACTTGGGGAAGGACGGCTGGGGAAGAACCGTGTCGCATCGTGCGAGGCGATCTATGATTTCCGACATCGCGAATGCGCACCGCGAGCCGGGACCGTGCCACGGCCCGGCAAGCCACCGAAGCGCACCCGAAACTACGACGACGCTTCAAATTAGACGCGTTTGTGCTCGGCACGTCGGCCGAAGCGCGGGCAAATGCAAATGCGTCGGTCAAAAACTGAAATTCCAGTCGGAACGAGCAAACAGTCACCGAAGGATGCAAACAAACACCCGCGTGTGCGTTTTTTCAATGACTAAATGCACTGTGGACCGGGTTATTTTTTTGACCGAACTTTAGACGAACGTTTGATAATTGACCCGCGGCCTTTCTCTCGTGGAACGAACGCGCCCGCGCTCGCGTGCCGCCAGCCAGAGCGCGACGCGTCGAGGCCGCGCGGCACCGCAGTTTCGACCGTTTGGGAGTTCGTGTAGCGCGACCGAGGACGGCGATCGGTACCCGGGGAGTGGTTCACCGATCGCACGCGATGCTCACCAAGTTTGAGGTACGACGAGAGACGAGTTTGACGTGCACTTACTTGTTGAATCTAATCGACCGTCCATTGGGTCTACCGTGGAGAGCTCTTATTACTCGCCCTGTGTCGACCACCCTGCAGTACCGTACCTCGAGCCTAACCACGCCATTCCTTTCCCGCAAACACAGACCAAATCCAACCGCGTGAAAGGGCTTTCCTTTCACAGCAAGCGGCCATGGATCTTGGCGAGCCTGCACAGCGGGGTGATCCAACTGTGGGATTACCGCATGGGAACCTTAATAGATCGGTTCGACGAACACGACGGGCCGGTCAGGGGGGTTTGCTTTCACAAAAGCCAGCCCTTGTTCGTGTCAGGAGGTACGTCGGGCGAACGCGAAAGGACGGAATCTTGCCTCTGTAGCGGTACAGCGAGGCAACACACGACCGCCCGCGCAAAAAAACCCTACAATCCGTTGTGACCTCGAAGCCACAAAGATCTCATGTGATTTGTGATTTCTTTTCTTGTCGCAGAGACTCGCTCTCGATTGATTGATGCTTCTAACAAGACAGTCGGAGGCCATCACGTGCCTGGCTTTGAAAGGCACAGGGCACACAAGCCGTCTCACGAATGGAGTTTTTCTCACCGGAAACCTGACAAAGAGCTGACCGTTACTCCCGTCCATCATCCGTCAATCACAATCTGAAAAAACAATCAGGCGACGATTACAAAATCAAGGTTTGGAACTACAAGCTCCGCCGTTGTCTTTTCACGCTTCTCGGCCATTTGGACTACATCCGAACCGTGAGTTTCCACCAGGAGTACCCGTGGGTGGTGTCCGCGAGCGATGACCAGACGATTCGGATTTGGAACTGGCAAAGCCGGACCTGCGTGTCCGTCCTAACCGGACACAACCACTACGTGATGAGCGCCATGTTCCACCCCAAGGATGACTTGGTGGTTTCCGCTTCTTTGGACCAAACAGTACGCGTGTGGGACATTGGGGGTTTGAGGAAGAAAGCCGCGGGCGGGGGTGGCGATGAAAGTGGCATGCGCATGCCGGGCGGCGGGTCCATCGGCGGGCACGATTTGTTCGGCGGCGGCGACGCCGTGGTGAAGGTACGTGTTGCATTTCCCAAATCCGACACACACTGTTTGCCCATACAAGGCTGACACTTCCTTTCATTGGTATCAGTACGTGTTGGAAGGCCACGACAGGGGGGTGAACTGGGCGAGCTTCCACCCGTCGCTGCCCTTGATTGTTTCAGGCGCGGATGACCGACAGGTGAAGCTGTGGCGCATGAACGACACCAAGGCGTGGGAGGTGGATACGTTGAGAGGGCACGTCAACAACGTGTCGTGCGTGCTTTTCCACGCCAGGCAGGACATCATCGTGTCCAACTCGGAAGACAAATCAATACGGGTGTGGGACATGTCGAAACGGTCGGGCACGCAGACGTTCAGACGAGAGCACGACCGGTTTTGGATCCTCGCCGCGCACCCCGAGGTTAACTTGCTAGCGGCGGGGCACGACAGCGGGATGATTGTGTTCAAGCTGGAGCGCGAGCGCCCGGCGTACGCACACCACCAAGGCACGCTTTACTACGTCAAGGACCGGTACCTTCGGGCATACGATTACCAGTCCCAAAGGGACAACCCGCTGATTTCCATCCGCCGAGCCGGCGGCGCCGCGAGCAACGCCGGCCCGCGGTCCCTGTCCTACAACCCCGCGGAGAACGCGGTTTTGATCAACTTCGACGCGGACGGAGGGAGTTATGAGCTCCACGTGTTGCCCAAGGATAGCGCCAACGCGCGAGGCGAGGTGACGTCTGATTCGCGAAGGGGAAGCGGATGCAGCGCCGTTTTCGTGGCGCGCAACCGCTTCGCCGTGCTTGACAAAGCGAACCACCAGATTCTGGTCAAGAACCTGAGGGACGAGGTAACCAAGAAGTGCGTCCCTCCGGATGCGAACACGGATGCCATTTTCTACGCCGGCACCGGCACGCTCCTTTGCCGCTCAGAGGACAGGGTGTTCTTGTACGACGTGCAGCAAAGAACCGCGATTGCGGAGCTCGCCACGCCGTTCATCAAGTACGTGGTTTGGTCAGGGGACATGACCTTGGTGGCGTTGCTTTCGAAGCACGCCATTGTTATCGCCAACCGCAAGCTAGGGCACTCCTGTACCGTTCACGAAACCATCCGCGTCAAGTCAGGCGCCTGGGACGACGCCGGGGTGTTCATATACACCACTTTGAACCACATCAAGTACGCGCTGCCCAACGGCGACAGCGGGATCATCCGCACGCTGGACACGCCGGTTTATTTGACGAAAGTCTTCGGCAACGTGTTGTACTGCCTGGACAGGGACGGCCGGAACCGCCAAATTCAAATCGACACCAGCGAGTACATGTTCAAGCTCGCGCTTATCCAGCGCAAGTTCGACCAAGTGCTTTCCATGATCAAATCAGGCTCCCTGTGCGGGCAAAGCATAATCGCCTACCTGCAGCAGAAAGGGTTCCCGGAGGTGGCGCTGCACTTCGTCAAGGTGCGGAGGTTTTTTTTTTATTTGATTGGGTGTTTGTTTGCGCTACACCCAGTCTAAAAGCCCATACAACCAAACCCCGGCGTCACCTTCCCAGCTATGATTCAACAACCAATATACCTCTTACATCCCTCCGGTGCGAATGCGCCGAGTTCATGGGGAATTCTTGTTCGCTTTTTTGTATGAGCCGTGATGGACGCCGGATTTTTTTGCGCTTCTCTCTTTGTCTTTTTTCTTTCAACACGCAATACTGACTCTTCCCGAATTAATCCCTCTACCTTACCCTTACCTTACACACAGGACGAGCGCACGCGTTTCAACCTCGCCCTTGAGTGCGGCAACATCGAGGTTGCGCTTTCCTCGGCGCAGACCTTGGATGACAAGGACACGTGGCACAAGCTCGGCGTGGAGGCGCTGCGACAGGGGAACCACCAAATCGTGGAGTTTGCGTACCAAAAGACGAAAAACTTTGAGCGTCTTTCTTTCCTGTACCTCATCACGGGCAACGAAGAGAAGCTGTCAAAGATGTTAAAAATCGCGGAAATGCGCTCGGACGTGATGGGGCAGTTCCACAACGCGTTGTACACCGGTGACGTGAGGGAGCGCGTGCGGATTCTGGAAACTAGCGGGCACTACCCGCTCGCGTACTTGACCGCTAAAACGCACGGTTTGGAGGAGGACGCTCAACGACTCGCCCGAATCTTGACCGACGCCGGCGTCCCGGTACCCGCGGTGGACCCGTCCGTGGGCAAGCTGTTGAAAATACCAACCCCCATCACGAAGGACGACAACTGGCCGTTGCTCACCGTCACGAAAGGGTTCTTCGAGGGGGTTCTGTCTGGGGACATGACCGAACACGACTACCACGCGTTCGCGGACGACGACCTGGCCAACGCGGGCGCCGGGTGGGGCGACGACGGCGACGACCTGGATCTGGGCGGCGACGAGAAAGATACCGCCGGCAACGACCCGTTCGCGGACGCGGGGTTGGTCGGCCCGGACGACGACGCGCAAGAGAAGGGGTCGGTGGGCGACGACGACGGAAGCGACGCGGGGTGGGACATGGAGGACCTCGAGTTGCCCGCGGGCATGAGTGAGATGGACGGCGGCGACGCCAATGACGAGTTACAAATGGACGAAGTGTTCGTCGCCCCCGCGCCCGGCGTTCCGGCGTCCAGGAAGTGGACGATGAAGTCGTCGGTTCCGGGCGAGCACGCCGCGGCGGGCGACTTCGACAGCGCCATGAAGCTGCTTCACCGGCAACTCGGGGTTGTTAACTTCACCCCGCTGAAGCAGCACTTCGTGGACGCCGCGTTCGCCACGCACGCGCGGTTCGCGTGCGTCGCCGGCGGGCCTTCCTTGACCCTGCCGCTGGGCCGAAACTGGACGCCCGAGAACGCGCCGGGCGTGGTGGCGCCCCCCGCGCTCACCGCGTCGTTGCCTATTTTGGAGGAACGTTTGAAATTTGCGTACAAAACCACCACCGAGGGGAAGTTCGGTGAGGCGTTGAAGCTGTTCCAGTCGATTATTCACAGCACGTGCGTTTTGCTGGTGGAAACGCGCAGAGAGGTTGACGAAGTCAAAGAACTGGTGCAAATCGCCAAGGAGTACGCCTGCGCGCTTCGCGTGGAAATCAAGCGCAAGGAGTTCAAAGAGGACCCGAAGCGCGCCGCGGAGCTCGCCGCGTACTTCACGCACTCCACGCTACAGCCGATTCACGCCTCGCTTTCCTTGAGGTCCGCGATGACCCTGTTCTTCAAGCTGAAGAACTACAACACCGCGGCTGGGTTTTGCCGGCGCCTGCTGGAGCTGAACCCGCCCCTGAAAGTGGCGCAGCAGGCGAAGCAGGTGCTGCAGGCGTGCGAACGCACGCCCACGGACGAGGTGGAACTGAACTACGACAGCCGGAACCCGTTCGTTGTGTGTGCCGGGACCTTCACGCCCATCTACCGCGGAACAACCTCGGTGGCATGCCCGTGCTGCGCCGCGAAGTTCGTTCAGGCGGAGACGGGCACCACGTGCCCGGTGTGTCTGCTCGGAAAGGTTGGCGCCGAAGCGGGCGGGCTGGTGGTGTCGCCGAGCCAGAGGTGATTTGGACGGTGCCTTGCGTGTTTTACAAATTGAAACGCAACAGAGTTTTGCGCGTACAAAGTCGAGACATGCACTCGAGACATCTTCATTACACTAATACCTAAAACTACACCGACTACCACGCGAAACTGCCTGTCTGCGTTTGATCAGACACTTCGATTCCCTTCGCGCGTTTCCGTCCCGGCGCGTTCCTCGTCGTGCACGCGCAGCAAATCCTGCGCGCTCACGCGGGCGGGCGTCACCAGGGTTACCATCGGCCGGTCCGCCGGGTACATACGGATCAGGGTAAGTTGCACCACCCCAAGCACCGCGCCAATTACATTCGGTACCATTAAGTACGCATCCCCGAGCGCGACGCCGTATGTGAACCACGCGGCGCCGTTTGCGGTGTTCGCGAGCGCCATTGGGAAAAATAAAGACTTCGCGTTCCGCGTGACGAGCACCTCTCGCATCGTGGTTAGGGGCACGGCGTAGTACGTCAACAGCACGAAGTTGCAGAAAAGGCCCATCACGGTTTGCTTGTGCTGCAAGGAAACTTTCGTGTCCTGCGTCACCATGCCGAGGTAAAACACCACACCCAACATCAAGCCCATCAGCCCCATCACCAGAACTTCCATCTGCTGTCGTGTCTTTGACCCGACCGGCGCCAGCCCGTACCCGACCAGGGTGAAGTACATGCCCACCATTGAGGCGGGGGCGTTGCCGAAAAACAAAAAGTAGTCGTGAATCAATAACGAGTAACCCATCCACCCCACGCAGTTCGCAAGCACCACGGGGAACGGCCCGGGGTTCATGTCGCCGAGCGAGTTTTCGGCCCTGCACCGAAGCATCGCGGGGACGCCGCTGAAGAACATCACGTTCGCCAGGGTCAACCCGATCACCGGGGCCACGACGTTCATGAACACATCGCCCACGCTCGGCATCGTGGCCGCGAATTCGGTCGCGAATCGAGAACGAGCGTGCCTCCCAGGTGCGCGGCCCGCCTGTAAACGACGCGACGCGCTTTCTCCGAAACGCGCAATGGCGCAAAAGCAAAAAGCGAACCCGCCGCCGAAAAATAAAAATGAGCCACGATTTCGTAACGCTTTTTCCCGGAAGCCACGACACAACGACGCGCCCATGACGCGCACACAGAGCATCCTCCAACGCGATGCCCGGTAAGAAGGCTCGGTCGCGGAAGAAAAAGAGCGAGCTTCGCGATACTAACGCGGGCGAGACCGATACGCAAGAGACCTCCACGGACCTTCCCCGACGCGACGAGATGGCGTGCGAGATTTGTGCTTCGAAAGCCAATCTTCTTGCCTCCTGCGCGGGAAACGAGGACAAACCCGGATGCGGCAAACAGCTGTGCGTCGACTGCCAGGGGACGATCCGCTACTTCACATGCTACGACTGTGGAAGTGTTTGGTGCAACTCGTGCATGTGGGACATAACAGAGGCTAAAACAGCCCAAGACCAAGTTAACAGCGTGTGCTGCGGCGAAGGGGGGTGTGGCAAAGTGACGTGTGGCCCCTGCATCAGTAAGTCAATGAAGACGGGAGGGCTGCACATCCACTGCAGTTTCTGCATGGGATGCTGGTGTCCTGAGTGCGACCCTGGGTTGGCCATAATTTTAGACATGGCCGTGTTCCCCGATCTCAAGTCACACTGCCCTTTCTGCTTCGAAGACGCCGGACGCCCCGAGCAAACCATGACTTACGCGGACTATCTCGCACTTCCCCACGACACTCCCGTTTCAAAGATTTCAAAGTGCTTTGAAGAATTGTCCAGCGACCAGACAACTAGGGGCGGACCGAAGTGGCAACATTTGCACCGAAAAGTTTGAAACCTTGCTTGCGTAGCCGGTAGAAGAAGGCGGAGGGTTTTCCTTTTTTTTTAGTTGTGAAAAAAGTTTTTTTTTTCCCGAAACCACACAACGACGCGCGCAAAACCACCCACGTTGCCTTCCAACGCGATGCCCGGTAAGAAAGCTCGCGCGCGGAAGAAAAAGAGCAAGCGCCACGATGCTAACGCGCGCGAGGCTACTTTCGACGTCGACGAGAGCGTCGCTGCCGCCGTCTTCGCGCACGTCACAAACACAAGGGACCGCCTCGCACTCGCCTGCTCGTCTCGGGTGTGGAGAGAAGTCGCCACGTTTGACGGGTGCTGGGGCACGTGCGACCTCGTGCTCGACGGCGAGCTCGGCGAGAAGATCACGGACGAGCGCCTCGAGAACTTGCTGCGATACTGCGGCGACGTGAAGCACTTGGAGATACGAGACATCTCGTCGTCGTTCGAGGGAAGCTGCTTGTGGTTCAAAGAAGACGAAAGAGAAGGGTTCGGAAAGGACATTCGGCTGATGGCCAAAAAGTTCACCTCGCTTGAAACTTTAAAAATCATAAACTGTCCCGGGGTGTGTGATCTCTGTGCCCTTAGCTTCTTGCAGGATATCGGTATGCCCGATCGTCCCAAGGATAAACGCATGCGATGCATGCGTCTAGCTGGTTGCGGCTTTGAATTCGCAGAGATCAGCCAGCTTAATCTCTTTCGTGATTGCCTCAGCGTTGACCAAAACTTTTTCTTGTCTGACGTCGAAAAGAGCAGTTTTGATCTCTGGGAGTGCGACACGTGTGACATCATCATCGACACCTCTGAAGTGACCATGTGTGTTGAGTGCAATCGAAAGTACTGCGGTGATTGTCTGGATGAGGATGGGCCAGAAGGAATCTTTTTCTGCGAGTGTTGCAACGCTTTCGCGTGTAACGCGTGCGAGGAAATCGTCGCCACGTATCTTTGCGAATATTGCCACAAGACGGTGTGCGAGAGTTGTTTGGGTTTGCGCGATTCGTGCGAGGGATGCGAGAAAATGATCATTCTCTGCAACCAGTGCGAGGGTGATCTAGACAGTTTCGACTACGAAGACCCCTGGCTGTGCATCGCGTGTGAACAAGCTGCACCATCAAAATGATTGAATAACAACGATTACTTTCCGATATCCATGGCGTCAACCTTGGCCGCGATTTCTGTTTCACTCTCCGTGCATATGTAGTGCCACGTGGGCGACCCCGGCGTGGCTTCCGCGACTTTCTGTCCATCCTTCTCCGCGGCGGTCCGTGCGGCTGACTCGTCGGTGCACGACAGCACGTTCACCTCGGTCAAGTCGCACACCTTCTTGACGTGCTCGATGTTTTCGGTGAGAATCGCTCTTTCGTCGAACACCAGTTTTTCGGAAAGCGCGTCCAGGCCGATCCCCTGCGCCTCCACCATCTTGAACTTGACAAACGGCATGACTTGCTTCATGACGTTTTTGAAGTCCGCCTGTGTTGACAGCGGGCTGTCTTTCACCGCAGCTAGTATGTCGTTGATCGGGGGAAACCGGTCACCGGGTGCCTTCGAGTCGTCGAAGTTGCTTCGCAAAATGTCGAGGCAAGTCGCGCGCCATCCCACGAAGGCATCGGCGACGAACACGTTTGCGGCGTTGCAAATTTTCGCGACCCCCGAGGACCCGCCGCCCTTCTGTTTAGCAGGCGCCGTTGCTTTCGCGACGCCCTTTCGGACGGATACGCAGGTTTCGTCGAGGTACCTCGCGGCGGCGACGAGCTTGGCATCAGGAGTGGTCCCAATCGGGAAACCAGCTTTCGTAACCGTACCTCCCTTTTGCAACAAAGTGCCCCAGATGTGCTCGCACGTGTGCGGGCAAATCGGCGCCAGCAGCAACGTGCTGACTTCGATGTACTTCATCGCGAGCTCGGAGTGCATCAAGCCGTCGCCGCCGCACATCACCCGGTACCCGTCCCTCGCGCTCTGCAGGTCGTAAAACCCGCTCTTCAGGGCGTCGCGGAACATCATTTTTTCGTAGTTTTCTTGCGTAGCCGCGATCGCGACGTTCATGGCGTTTTCGAAAACGCGGTCGGCGAAGGATTCTTGGTCGCCCGATCGGCCGTCTCCTTTTTTCGACGTAGCGATAATCTCCTCGATCCACACCAGCTCCTTGGTGAGCCTCAGAATCGCGGCGTTCGCGGTATCGTCCACGAAGTTCGCATCCTCGATCGTGTCCCCAGCATCAGCCAGCGCGAACCGCATCGCGTCTGAGGAGTACTCCTCGATGGATTGCTTCAGCGTTTTGAAGTTCCCGGTCGATTTTGACATTTTTTCGTTGTTCAAAAGCAGGTGGCCGTTTGTCCTGAAACTCTTGGGCCACTTGCTCTCATCATCCTCCCAAATCGCGGTGTGGTTGTAAATCGCAAACGTGAGGTGGTTCTGAATCAGGTCCTTGCCTGAAACCCTCAGGTCAAACGGGTACCAGAACTCAAACTCGGTTTTCATCTCGCGCAGCAACTCCTTCGGGAACTGCGATCCGGGTTCCAACTCTTTCCCCAAGAAAATGGCGTCCCACACGTCGTCCGTCATCAACCCCGGCTCCACGCTCGGTCTGGCCTTGCCGTACATGTCCCCCCCTTGTAACAGGTGCGCGACGGTGTAGTACGCCATGTAGATCGTGGAATCGGAAAGGGATTCGATGAGGAACTCCTCGTCCCACGGCACGCGCGTGCCTAACCCGAAACTCCGCGAACACGCCCATTGCCGCAGCCACCCCAGGGTTCCCTCAAACGCCCGTCGCGACTCGTCGTGGTACGTGTTCATGTTCGCCAAGCACTTCCTGCTTTTTTCAAGCCACGTAGCTTCGCCGTACTCCAGGTACCACTGGTCGGTCAGGGCGACGACGCACTCGTCCCCGGACCGGGACATCACCGCCTTTTCGGGTTCGCTGTACACGATGGCGTCTCCGCTGGCGAGCATCGCGTCTTTGATTAACGGCTTGACTTCCTTCACGGCCCGGCCCTTGAACTCGCCCAAAAGCATCACCCCATCGGTGAACCCTTTCAGGTACGTCAGGTGCTTGGCTTCCTCCAGCTTGACTTTGTCGTTTTGCGACTTGATTTTCAGCTGCTCGCACACGACTGGGGCGCACGCGTCCCCGAACTCGGGGATGTGCACGCAGGCGACGACGTCGAAGGGCATGATCCACTCATCCTTCACTCCAAACTTTTCCCGCATCGGGGGTTTGGCTTTCAAATCAGACATGGCCATGAAATCCGCGGGGGAGTCGGACGGCACTGAGGTCACAACACCGGTGCCTTTGTTCATCAAAATCGTGAGCATGGGCAGGCAGTAGATTTTTTGCAAAACCGCAAGAGGCGACTTCACGGCGCACCCGATCAAATCACTACCCTTGAACCCCACAAGCTTCACGGAAACCCCCGGCGCGGCGGTGTGTTCCTGGTACGCCAGGTTCCTCGCCGCTCGGTCGCACATCACGAGCACCTCGCCGTTCCCCATCTCGAACGCGCCGTAGTCGCCTTCCGGGAGCACCCAGCAGTTGGTTTGGCCGTACATGGTTTCAGGGCGCAGCGTCGCGGCGGCGAGGAACACTTGTTTTCCCGCTAACGAAACCAAAGCGCCCACCAGCGATTCCTGGTACACCTCCATCTTGACGAGCGTGTACTCCTGCGGCCCCACACCTTCGCCTGACGACCGGTCGTGGTCCGCGCACGGCTGGCCATCCAACGGCGAGTAAACCGCCATCCGCTTGGCTTTTATTACCTTCCCGATCCGCTTCAGCGTGTTGAACTGCCACCGCACGAAGGCGTCGTAAAACGGGTTCGCGTCCGTGGTGATGAAGGACCTGGTTGTCAACAAGAAAAGGGTCAGTCTTGAGTCTTGTTTTGGTAAATG
>TARA_B110000261_G_scaffold159541_1_pt1 | contig 14445 bp, 14 predicted proteins | sample TARA_B110000261 | Tara Oceans TARA_B110000261 (sample SAMEA4397705) | marine metagenome | biome: Polar Biome; feature: [DCM] deep chlorophyll maximum layer (ENVO:01000326); material: water (ENVO:00002006), including particulate matter (ENVO:01000060) such as... | depth 20 m | reverse complement strand
GTCGGTTGCGTCGCACTCGAATCCCTCCCTCCCAAATTCCCAAATAATAACGACCTTGCGAAAATCGGCAAATGTCCATTTCGTTCCATCTCTTCACCCGGGCCTGCACTCCTTGTCCGCGCCCGCGATGGCCCCGGGTCCACCCGTCGCGGATGACTTCGACGCCGCTTTGAACCTGGAGGAGATCCACCTGGACGAGGGCTGGGAAGACGGGTTGCGGTGCGTGTCGCGACCCCAACGTTTTTTTTTTCGTTTCGCCCGAGACGCGGCCGCCGCCTCATCTTTTGCCTCCCCTACCACGCGCGTCGGCGTGTCCTCTTCCTTCCTTCCACTGACACGACCCTTGACAAATCAAACACAGCGAGGGCGAAACCCTGGGGGTGGTGGAGGGCAGACAAACCGGTTTCGCCAAGGGGTTCGAAATAGGCCAGGAGATGGGTTTCTACGCGGGGTGTCACGCGGTTTGGGTGCGGTGTGTGGAGACGGACCCTGAGTGTTTCAGCGAGCGAGCCTTGCGAGGCGTCCACGCCTTCGGCAAAACAATAACCACGTTTCCAATTCACGACCCGTTGAATCCAACGATTCTGGATGTTTTAAACACCGTCCGGGGGAAGTTCAAAACAGTCGTGGCGTTGCTTGGAATGCACAAGGAATACAACGCCAGGGACACGAGCGGGGGGGCGGGGATGAGCTTTTAAACGTCACGTAGATTAAATAAATGTAAAATCGATTTTGTACATCCGGCGGCTATGTTTATTCCGAGTTCTATCTATACATCACGGCACCTACGCACCACGGTACATGCACATCACGACGACGCCGCGGCGCCGAGTTTGCGGCTGTGTGTGTGTGTCGTGCCGTTGCTCGTATTTCGATTTCGTGGTTTGTCGTCGGATTCACTTTCGTTTTGTTTATTCTTCCCAGACGCGAAGCTCATCGCGCGTGCGTCGCGGTAAAACACCAGGTGAATTATTGTCAACACCACTAGCAAGTACATCAAGGACATGCCTATCAGCGCTGCGTGTAGCACGCGTATTTGTACGTCCCGTTGCACGGAGAAGGTTGCAATAAAAGCACCCAACCCTATGGACGTTCCAAGCACGAACGCGGAAACGCTGGCGAACAAAATCGCGCAGGTTGCTTTTTTCGGGGACAAAGTGTGCAGCACGGTCACCCTGTTGCCGTTGAAGTTGAACGACAACCCGCACTTCCCGTCAGGGTGATCCATCGCGTTCCACACGCGTAACAACCTCGTTTGCCATCGCGCCGCCCGCTCCTGCTTTAACCGGGACAGGTTCGTGAGCATCGCGCGTTTGATGAGAAATTCGATTCGTGCGTTTCGAGCACCAACGTAGCTGGACAAGCCTTCACAAGCCAAGAGGAGCGCGCACTTCGCGCACTTCGCCGCGAAGTCACGCGGCCGCCGCGCGGGGTTCCGCAAACCGAAAGGGACGCGAGACGGTACCGAGCGATGTTGGAGGAAGGCGCGTTGGGTAGGCACGCGCGGGCGCCAACTGAAAGAATGGGAGACAAATCTCCATTTTGAAAAAAATCCGAGCCTCGACCGCACCAAACTTCGACTCGAAGTTTGGTGTAACCGCTGCGTTCCTGGCAGAGTCCGACAGACGTCGACACCGCCGGGTGTGTGTTCGGGTTCGACTTGGTCGACCTGAGATACTCGTGGTGGGCGTCGCCGTAGCACCGGCGAGTCGTTTAGACGACACCGCGGACGGGGTTTACACCACCAAGGCGACTAAGCCTCGATGTGCTAACCCGTGAAACACCCTTGGCCTAAGGATAGGGGCTCCGAGTGGCTTTCACTTCGATCTCGGATAGGACCAGGGATAGGACCACCGTTGACATCCCCGTTACGGCATTTGCAGTCGGGAGGCGTTTACGAACACCCGCACCCCGTGCTTGACAGTTTTGCGGGATGAGCGTCAAGAGCGATGGGTCGTCGCAGCCAGGAAGCGCCATGGGCAAACGCTCAATCTCGACGGACAGTTTCTTAAGGGAAGTGACCAACGATGGTTTGCCCCGGAGCTACTACGGCCGAACGAACCGTACGCCACTGAACCTAGCCGTGTGCGTCGGGGGCGTTATCGGGAGCTTGTGCATTTACGGCGTGTTACAGGAACGCTTGATGACTATTCCGTACGGCGGCACCGACGAGGAACCCGAGACCGCGGAGATGTTCACTTCCTCGGTTTTTCTCGTGTTGATGAACCGGCTGGTAACGGTGTGCGTAAGCGCGCTCGGGATCGTTTTGACCGGGGACTCGTTCAAGATCACCACGCCCCTGAATCTGTACGCCGCTATCGCGTTCGCCAACCTGGTCACCACGGTGTGCCAGGTACGTGTTGCGCGGTTCCCAAATCAGGCGGCACGCGTCGTCGCCGGTTGTCCGCCCGTACATACGTAACACAAGCGGCCTTTACAAGACGTCTCACCTTTTCCTTCCCAATCGCAGTACGAAGTGCTGAAGTACCTAAGCTTCGCCGCGTCCACGCTGGCGAAGTGCGCGAAGATCATCCCGGTTATGATTTGGGGGAAAATAATTCTGCACAAGAGTTACGGGTGGCGCGATTACTTCATGGCCGCGCTCGTTACCGGGGGGTGTTTTTTGTTCGTGTTGGACCGAGGCGTGATTCAAAACCGACAGCTGCGGCACGGAGGGACGGTTCGAATCCTACCCGAAAAAGGAGGCACGCCGCCGGCTCCTTTTTATTACGAATCCATCGACGGTTCAGATCCCGTGGTTTCCTACAGCAGCTACTTCGAGCACGATTACGCCTCCGCGGGTGATGAGTTGAACACGACGTACGTACCGGACGAACCCGAAGAAACCGGTGCGCAGATGCTCAGCGAGCTCGTTATGGGCGGCGGCGGCCACCTCATGGACGCCGTGATACACAAAGGCCAGACCCACATGTACGTCCTCGGTACGGCGATCATGTGCGTCTACCTCGGTTTCGACGGATTCACGTCGACGTTCCAGCAGAAGCTGTACCGGCACTACACCTGTTCCATCTTGAACCAGATCTTCTTCACCACATGTTTCAGCGCGGTGTTCTCCTTAGGCTGGTTGTTAAGCACGAACCAACTCACGGAAGTGGTCCTATTCATGGGCCGCCACCCGGGGGCGATTCAGGATGTTTTCGTGCTGAGCGTCAGCGCGGCGGTTTCGCAGTTTGCGATTTCGTACACCATCTTTTGCTTCGGCGCGGTGACCTTGGCCTCGGTGATGACGTTCCGGCAGTTCATATCCGTGGTGATTTCGTGTTTCCTGTTCGGCGCGCCGTTGTCCGTGTTGCAGTGGTCAGGGCTCGCGATGGTGCTGGCGCCGGTGTTTGACCGAGTCTGGCAGGAACGGCGCCAGCCTGAGATTTTCAGCAAATCCCCGGGGGGGATGCAGGTACGTATGTATTGGTATTGGGCCTTTACCAAATCCGGGGACACTGTTTTCTTTCCCATACGAGACTGACACTTTCTTTTTCACAATCAGACGACGTACGGGGGAAACTTTTACGACGAGGTGGATGAGAGCCCGCGCGCAGGGGGCGGGTTCGGGGGGGCGAATACCGGGGCGATTCCGGAGAATTATTTCAGCGCGAAAGGCACGGGGCACACGCCGCGGTCGTCAAACAACTTTTCGCCGCGCAGCTCGGAGAGTACGCCGCGCTCCAGCGCGTCGGAAGGGCTGTTTTTTCGCGCGCCGAGCGAACGCCCCGACGCGGACGACCGAAGTAAGTTAGGAAGGAAGTAGTACCGGTCGATACGCGGTGATGCACGCGAACGAGTGCGGACTAGACAGTAGATCTAAGTAGTTGAAACCAATAGGGATGGAAAACCATTGAGAAACAAAAAGCAACACTCGACATAATCAGTAGTGAGAGAGAGTCTTCGTCCCATCACACACTCCTCACCGCGCGTTCGCGATGGGTGTGTTCCCGCACGCCGTCCACGTGCCGTGTGCCTTTGGTGTGCCGTGTACGGTGTCGCGCCGGGACGTGCGTCGCCCCCGAAGTCGCCACTGCGTGCCCCCAAACGCGTCGCCAAACGACGACGCGACGACGTACGTCCCAACCGATCGCGTCGCTGCGTTGCAAAGCGAAGGCGCGTACGCGGTGCTGGCGAAAGCCACGGCGCTTGAGAAACAAGGGCGGAACATCGTGCATTTGGAAATCGGCCAGCCCGGTTTTCCGACACCGGCGCATGTCGTGGAGGCGGGCGTTCGCGCTATTCGGGAAGGCAAGACGAAATACGCGGCACCGGACGGCACTCCGGGGTTACGACAAGCCATCGCTACACATGTTTCGGAAACCCGGGGCGTTTCCGTTTCGCCGGAAGAAGTAGTGGTGGGTCCGGGCGCGAAGCCTGGTTTATTTTTCCCCACCCTCTGCCTTGTGAACCCCGGCGACGCCGTGATTTACCCCGACCCGGGGTTCCCGACGTACAAAGCCATGATATCCGTCGCCGGGGGCGTCCCCGTCCCGGCGCCGTTGCGCGCGGATGGGAAAAGCTTCGACATGGAGGTTTTACGAAAATTGATAACGACAACAAAGCCAAAGCTGCTCGTGGTGAACTCCCCGGGAAACCCCACCGGGGGGGTAGTGCCGTTAGAGGACATCACGGAAATCGTCCAGCTCGCCATTACACACGATTTCTGGATCATGAGTGATGAGATATACGGCCGGCTGGTGTATGACGACACGGTCGCGCGCTCTTGCATTTCCGTTCCGGGCGCGAAATCGCGCACGATCCTGGTGGACGGGTTTTCGAAAACGTTCTGCATGACGGGATGGAGGTTGGGGTGGGCCGTGATGCCTGCTGAGCTGGCGCGACAAGTAGAGCTTTTAGCAACGCACTCCTACGGCTGCGTCGCCCAATTCACGCAGGAAGCCGGGGTCGCGGCGCTTACCGGTTCGCAAGACGGTGTCGAGGAAATTAAAGCCGAGTATAAAAAAAGACGCGACTTCGTGGTGGAGTCGCTGAACGCCATAAAGGGGGTCAATTGTCCCATTCCAGACGGGGCGTTTTACGCGTTCCCCGACGTATCTGCGTACGGCAAGACGTCACAGGAAATCGCGGACGCGTTGTTAAACCAAGCCGGCGTCGCCGTGCTTCCGGGCACGGACTTTGGAAAAAACGGCGAAGGAAAAATTCGGATATCCTACGTGGGCGAGATGGAGACGTTGAGGGAGGGGATGAATCGGATCGCGAAGTACTTCGAGGGGCTGGAGGTGATGGAGTAGACGGTAGTAGTAAGAGATGTGTGGTACTAAGCAAATCTCAAACAGTTTTCGCGTCTCGATTCCCGTCGTCTCGAACATCTCGTCTCGAACGTCTCGTCGCGTACGTTGTCACAAAACGCACCGCACCCGTCCTCCTTACGAATCCGCGGATTGGATCCCCGCGTCCGTGATTTCGAACTCGCCCTCCGCTTCCGGCAGGTTGGGAGCATCGACAACCTTCAGAACCCGGTTCCCCGCCCGGCCTTTGCGCACGGCGCACCGGATGTGCGACGCGTGCGCCAGGACGTGCCCGCCGATGGCTTTCTTCGGGTCCGCCCCCGCGAAGGACATCCCCGAAGGGTCCGCCTGTACCTGGTTCGTGTACACCACCGCGACGTTGAACTCGTCCGCGAGTTTGTTCAGCATGCTGAGGAACTGCCCGAGTTTCTGTTGCCGTTCGCTGAGTTCGCCTCTTCCCGTGAAATCCACCCGGAAGTGCGCCATGATGGAGTCGATCACCAGCAGCTTGAACGGCTCTTCCGACATGCGCGCGGTCAGGGCGATGAGCGCGGTGCGCATCATCTCGTGCGTGAAGGTTCTGGCGACCAGGATGTTATCAAGAACAGCCTTGGCATCCAGGTTGAACCTGTCCGCTATTTTGACGATCTTCGACGCGCAGAACGTGCCTTCGGTGTCGATCCAAGCCACCTTGGCGCAACCCCCGCCTTCCTCAATCGGGAGCTGCGTGGTCACGGCGAGGGTGTGGCAAACTGATGAGATAGGTAAAACAAAGTGTCAGTCTTTCGGGCCATGTGATAGAGTACTCGAGTAATTACTCTGGGCAATCGGCAAACAGGGAGGCGGATTTGGGAAACGCAACACGTACTTTGTGTTTTCCCGGTTCGCCACTCGCCGTACATCTCGGTTATGGAGCGGGTAGGGACGCCCCCGCCGAGCACGGAATCCACGGTTTCCGCGCCGGTTTTGATGTGAATCGTATCCCGTCTCAGCTCCATGAATTCGGTCGCGGTCACGAACCCGCCCGCCTGTTCCGTGGGCAAAATCTTCGCGCACGCCTCGAGCACTTTGGCGTTTCGCCAGAAAAGTGTCAGTATTGTATGTGCAAACAGTCGGAGGGATTTGGGAAATGCAACACGTAACGTACTCTTCTCGACTTTTGCGTCGCTCAAGCCTTTCAGCTCGATGAGCTGTTTCTTGGTCACGGTGAGCAAGGACTTGACCGTGGCGTACCCGCCGTCCTTGCATTTCTGGTGTGTGTGGGTTGGCCGGGTTGGCCGGGTTAGGAAGGAGGTACGGGTTGGATTGTTTGTTTGATTCGAGGGACACGAAACGTGGACGCGGAGGGGTTTGAGAGGCGCGCGGGTTGGGTGTTCCGGATGTGCGCATCACGCGAGCGAGCCGCCTGTACGAACCTTGATGTCGGTCATGGATATGCCGGAGTTCTGCAGTTCCTCGATGGGCACGAACGGTTGCGGGAGCTGCTCGTACTGTGGCGGTCGGGTCAGGCGTGAGGGGGAAGAGCGTGTCAGGAACGGAAGAGCTGGGCGTGAGGAAGGAAGCGCGAGCGGGTCAAGAGGCGTTTGGGAGACGCGGTACGCGGAGACGACGCGCGCGCGGAGGACAGGACGGGCGTGGTGTGCGATGCGTCAGGGTGGGGCGGTCGATACCCCGCGACGTACGCTGGGCTCGTCCAAAGCACCTTCGTCGGCGTCCGCCTGGAGGGTTTGCGCGGTCGGGTCGTACGCCTGGGTCTGGGTGGTCGGTCGTTGCGACTGCGTCACCGCGACCGGCTGCGTGGCGGCGATTTGCGCCTCCATTGCGATGAGGGGAACGGGGGGGGGAGAGAGGAGGGGGGCAGGTTTGTGGAGACGCGAATGCGGCGTGAACGCGCGCGTGGAGTGAACGCCGCGGCCGAGGCGTTGTTTCAAGAGGGTGCCAAGAAACTTTTTCACACACAGCTGTGCGCCGAGACGACGACGACGAGACCGTTTTTGATTAAATACGCAACAACACGCTCCTCACATGCTCTGTTTCAGCTCCTTGACCATCATGTCGATGAAGGTATCGTTGCTCACGAGCTTGTACATCGCGGCCCTAACGGCGTCGCGATTCAGGCTCTGACCGCCCGGCGGGGATGGCGCCGGGTCGCTAACGACGGAAACCGTCTTTTCCTTTTCCTTCTTCGCTCGCGCTTTTTCTTTGGGCGCGACGGGCGCAGCCGCCGCGACTGGAACGGGCGCAGGCGCGGCGTATCCGGGCGGCGCCCCGTTTGTCGCGCTCGACACCGCGCCCCCTGAAGAAGCCGCGGCGAAGAACGCGGCGACGCTGTCTTCCCGTGGGTCCACCACCGGCGCGTGCGCTGCCACGGGCGCGAGCGCCGCGGGTCCCGGCGCCGGCGCCGCACTCGCCAGCGCCGTGCCGAGTTCCATCGTGGCCAGCGCGGTTTCCACGCTCATCCCGGTATGCGGCGCTTTCGGCCCGAACGCGTTTGTGATTTTGTTGAACAGCTCGGACATGGCGTCGCACTCTTCCTGTTTGTAAAACCAGATCCCGTTCACTTCGGTTTCGTTTTTGTACAGCAGGTAGGGCGGCGACCGCTCGAACTCGAAATCGCCGAGCAGGTTTTCCACCGTGTTTTCGGCGCTCAGTCGGTTCAGCACCACGAACTGGAAGATTGGTTCCACGGACCGCCGCACCACGAACAGCGAGCCCTCTACGTTTTTCCGTGACCACGCGGAAATGTCGATGTCGAAACCGTACAGAGTCACGTGGCTCGCGGTTCCCAGGATCTCGGTGACGTGCGGGTCACTCCGGCGCAACGTGGACAGCGTGGCGAGATCTTTGCTCTTCTCGTCAAGCAAGGGTTTCTTTTGCTTCGGCGCCATCGGGGCTGATGGTGGTGGTGGCTCACCCGGTCGGTTCAGTTCCTAGACTCGTTCGTCGCACGTGTTACGAAACACTCTACTAAACTCGTGTGTCTTGATCGGCACGAGCAATCGCTTCGATGCGCGTCTCGGTGTGCGCGGTGGTCCGCGATCGCGCCGAGATTATTTCCGCGCCCTGTCTGAAACAAACTTGACGAAGTACGTCGTCCCTCGAACACTCTCCGACTGTCGATTTTGTCGTCTGCCCTCACTTCGCTGCCTAGGCTCACTTCGCGCCGCGCGCGCGCCCCGGGCGCGCGTAGGGGTGTCGCGGAGGACGGGGCTCTCCGCGGAGCAGGTTGGGGAGAGGGAAGTCGCGTGAGAAGGACGTGAGGCGCACGAAGCGGTGGGTGGTGCGAGTGCGCTTTCTTTTTCGGTGCCGTTTCCCGGGCGCCTCCCATTCGCCAAATGCGGAAAGCCAGCGATGAGGTCGTCGCGGGGGCCTGGGCCGGTTTAGTGGGCACGGTGTTGGGGTACCCCCTGGATGTGGTGAAGAGCCGGATGCAGACGGGAAACATGGGTGGGGTGGGGGGATTTGGGAAGGCGAAGCACGGCAAGTTCAATGGACGGCACAACACAGTTCATAGGCCAACCTTCATTCGCACGTTTTCGCATCTCGCAAAGCAACAAGGCCTCGCCGGGATGTACAAAGGATTGGGCCCACCTGTCTGTATGATGATGATGATGAACTCGGTGAACTTCACCGTATTTAACCGGTTGAAAGATAAATTCGTGGGGGGTAATCACCCGGTCGGGTTTGGAACGAACACCTCCGCGATAAACTGGCGCGTCGTGGCCGCCGGCGCGGCGGTCGGCCCGCTGTGCGCCGCGATCGGCACGCCGTTCGAGCTCGTGAAACTACAACTGCAGCTGGACGGCGTGAATGCGACCAAAAACAACGGAGGTCAAAACAATTCAAACACGAAACCACTGAACGCGCACGCACCTCGTAACGGCCAAAACTACCGAGGGGCGCTGGATGCCGCGAAGAAGCTGTACAAATCGTACGGCCCTCGGGTGTTCTACCTGGGCTTCGGGGTCAACGCGGCGAGAGAGATGCTGTTCAACGCGATGTTCTTCGGAACGTACGAACACGTCCAGTTCGGGCTACGGAACGAGTATGAAAAACGAGGAGTCAACGAATCGACAGCGATAGCGTGTGCGGGTGGACTCGCAGGTGCTTTCGCTTGGTGGGGTAGTTTACCGCTCGATTGCGTAAAGAGCGGAATTCAAGGGCAGGATCTGCGGAACGGGGGCTGGGACGAATTGAGAAAAACGGGCAAGGTTGGCATTCGCGAATCGTACAAAAAAGTTTTGAAAACCAGGGGCGTGTTTGGTTTTTTCTCAGGCGCGGCGCCGTCCGTGGTGCGGTCGTTCCTCGTGTCTGGCTCCCGGTTCGTCGCCTTCGCGGGGGCCATAAAAGTCATGGAAGACGGTAGAAATGTTGCGTGAGGTGAATATGGAACTACTCTGCTGTTTCGTTGATACAGACGCCGCCGCCGCCAAGGCGGACGGTAATAACACACTTTCGCTGGTAGTATCGTATCACCACTCGTCGTCCTCGTCCTCGTCGTCGTCGTCATCATCGTCCTTGTCGTAGTCTATCGGCCAGCACCCCATCGGACCTAGCACGGACTCCGCGAGCGATCGAAGAACGAAGTGTTCGCCCGAGGCGTTCCCGAACCGTTCCACGATGTCGCTCTCTTCGATTGCGAAGTATATCCCCTCTGCACCGGTGGCGAACGTTACAAGTCCTTCGTCGTCGGTTTCGGACCAGTCCTTGGGCATCACACCGCGCTCTTTGGCGCGCTCGAGATATCGCGTGAACTCGTCCACCACGCCGTTGTCGCCGTCGTCGTCGTCCCCCGGCTGCGGCGTTTCGCGGCGGCGAGATAACCCCCCGGAGCTCACCCGCGGACGTGTACTCGTCTTCGCACCGGAACCTGAAGGACATCACGAAGCGCTCGTATATTCGTTGGCGTTTGATGCCGTGACACCAGTTCCCGCTGCTGGGCCCCGCGTTTGCGTTGTTCAGCAAGGCAGCAGCAGCCTGAATCTGTCCCACGTTCGGCCCGGGCGCCGACGGAGTCTCCACTGGTTTGCCGCACATCTTTTTGTGCGCCTTCCAGTCCACGTTTTGACACGCTTTGCCGCAGTAACGAGCGGTTTGGCATCGCACGCACTTCTTCTTCCCAGGTGCGTCGCAGCCCGGGGCGTCGCACTTGTGTTCCCCGACCGTTGCCTGTTTCTGAGACCCGAGGCGCACGTGTTCCATCATCGCGACTATCGCGTCTTCGCTCAGTCCACTCCCTTCGTACAGAGCGATGAACTTGGCGCGGTCGGCTTCGCTCGTATCGTCCATGGCGTCGGGAACGAAACACACGAGCCACGCGTGCGGGGAGGTTGTGTCATCAGAGCTCTCGGAAACGTAAACGAAACATCTCGCGAAGGACTTTTTGGTTTCGGCGTTTCGAGGTCGCATCTTCTCGTCAAAACCCTCGATGAAACCCGGCCGCGTAACCACGTCTTTCCAAAAACACGCGCTTTCCATCTTGGAACATCCAATCTTCCGCCGTCCGTCCCCAAAGCCCCTCGCGCGCCCCGACCATCACGGTCGCACGCGTTTTATTCGCCCCCGCGGTTTCGCAGCTCGAAACGATCCCGCGCGTCGCAATTTCCGAAATGGAGGCTGCTATTTTGGAAGCCTGCGAGGGCATTCCCCTTGACGAGGTTGAGTCCTTGACCCTCGATTCCAAGGTACAATGCGGGCAAATAACCGGCCTTGACTCCGCGGTGTGTCTCGAGGAGCTCTCAATGGTAAGCTGCGGCGTGACAACGCTCGACGGGTTCCCACTGCTAGCCCAGTTAACCTCACTTGAGCTGAGCGACAACGGCATTAAAGGCGGGTTGAAAGCCCTCGCGGGGCTCGTTCGCCTGACCGAGCTGAACCTGGGAGGGAACAAGATCGCATCTTTAGACGAGCTGAACGACATCAAACACCTGCCGCTTCTTCAAATCGACTTGGAAGGGAACCCGTGTGCGGACGAAAGCGAGGAGTACCGACGCACGGTGTTCGGGATGTTCCCAACGTTAATGCTGCTGGACCGGAAAGACAAGGAAGGGGACGAGGTGGAGGAAGGGTCCGACGAAGAGGAGGACGAGGAAATTGTTTCCGACGACGATGACGACGACGACGCGAGCGACGCGTCCGACGACGACGACGACGCCGCGGACGACGACGAACCGATTGAAATTTCGGACGACGACGACGAGGACGACGAAGACGAAGAAGAGGCTAGTGACGACGACGACGAACCCGGCTTGGCCGCCCTGGTGGGCGCGCCCCTGGACGACGACGACGCGGACGAGGGATTCGAAGCCACGTCCGATCCCGAAAGCGAGGATTTCGAAGACCCCGAAGATGACGCGGAGGACGAGGACGCGCAGGCGGCGAAGAAACCGCGGACAGTGTAAAGGAAAGTTTGCTTGGAGTTTTGTTGCTCGTTTGCAAAGCAGGACGGTAACACACGTTCCCGAGAGACTGGAGGGAAATTAATGATGATGAGCGCGTTGGTAGCGGCGGCGTTTTCAATAAATGAACCTTTTGGGATTTTCACTTTTTACCGAGCCTTTTCTTTTTCTCATCGTCTAGGGTTCCCCCGCCAGTCCTTCCTCGTCACTCGATCGACGCGCGCCACCACCGCGGCGTCGCGCTCGAAGGGTCGTGCACCTCGCGATGGGTGGCCGTGGTGTTGTGGCGCGCTTGGCGCGTCTGGGTTGGCGCGAGACGCGGGTGGTGGCATCATCCGGGGCCGCGAGAGGCGCCGCGCCGTGCGCGACCGCGATCGGGAGAAACGAGTTTTCCGCCCCGACTTTCTCAAAGAGGCAACACACCGACGCCACCGCGACGTCGCCCTGGAGCTCAACGCGAGGCGTGACGCACGGCTTCGCGGCTGACACGAGGACGCATAACAACAAAGCACTCGGAAGGCGTCACTTCGCATCGGGTTTGGCAAAGGGCGGGGACGAGACGGACGATGACGATGAGGATGAGGATGAAACCGATGATGAATCCGAAGATGATGATGATGATGATGATGGTGATGACGACGACTCCGACGACCTGGACGTCGCCGGCGTGTTACCCCGGCGCGAAACCTTACCTGAGACGCAGGGCGACATGTTAGACGTTGTGAACGTCCCTGTTTATACGATTTCGGGTGAGAAAACGGGTGAGTTCGTGACGCTTCCGGGGCGGATATTCGACGTCCCGTTACGGGTGGACGTCGCGCAACGGGTGGTGGTTTGGCAGCGCAACAAAAAACGCCGAGGCCTGCACAAAACGAAAACGCGAGCGCAGGTTAAAGGCACCACTCGGAAGGCTCGGCCTCAGAAAGGGTCCGGCAGAGCACGCGTTGGTGATTTAAGAGCGCCTCAGATGCGCGGCGGGGGCGTGGCGCACGGCCCGGTTGTGCGTTCGCACGCCACCAAGTTGCAGCGCAAGGTGCGCAAGCTCGGGTTGAAAATCGCGCTCTCCGCGAAAGCGGCTGAGGGGCGGGTGGTGGTCATCGATAACTGTCACGAAGGTGTTTTGTCCCCGAAAACAAAGTGGCTGGACAGCGCGCTTGACAAGCTTCTTGGCGTGGGTGCGCTCGCCGCGGGGGAGCGACAGCACAGCGTGCTGTGCGCCGAGTTGCCCCCAACAGAAGACACCCCCGGCGCACTGAAAGGAAAGCGAAGGGACCCGGTTTCCAGCGATATGGTGGATTGCTTGGAATCAAACGGCAAGCGCGCCTCAAAAAACCTACCCCACGTGCACGTCATGCACCAGAAAGGTCTGAACGTGTACGACGTTTTGCGCTACAGGAGCTTGGCGATCACGAAGGGCGCGCTTGCAGAGCTCATCGCGCGAATCGACGCGCCGGTGAAACGGTGAGGTAAGTGAAGTAGTGAGGTGAGGTAGTTGTAGCTCCTTTGACTTAAGTAAAAGGAGCGCAGATGTTGTGATCCGGATTCAGAGCCATTTAGTTTCTCACGGATAGATACTTAAATGGATACTTAAAAACTCCCATCGTCATATATCACCACTGCATGAACATCTCTTTGGTGTACCCCAGTTTTTCGAACGCGGGCATCACCGCGAACTTGATCATTGGCGGGGGGCCGCAGAGTAGGATTTGCGTGTGCTTGCCTGGCGGGGGCATGTGTTTTTTGATCATCTCGGGGGTGATGAACCCTTCGGAGAATTTCCACTTCTCGTTCGGCGCCTTGTCCACGGTGTAGTGCACGGAAAACTTATCCCCGTTTTTAACAGCCGCCGCGTCCAGCGTTTCACGCAACAGAATGTCCTTCTCGGTTTGGTTGGCGAAGAGCAGGGATATTTTTGTTTTATCGTTTTTGTCGCGGAGCATCTCCGCGCTTATCTGTTGCATGGGCGTGATCCCCGAACCCCCCGCGATCATCCCCACGTGTTTCGCTTTCCTTACCTCGAACCCGCCGCCTTGCGATTTTAGCTTTTTAATAGCAAACAAACCTTTCCCCCGGTACTCGTACCTACCCTTGGGCCCAGAAAAGTCCAAGGTATCACCCACCCTCAGCGAATGCATGTGCTGGCTCACCTTGCCTCCCTCGGGGAACTTTTCGCACGGGAAGTACACCTTAATCACGAAATCCACGTGCCCGACGTCGTGATCGGACGAGGTTGGCGTGTACGGCCGGCCTTGTTCCGCGCCGTCCTGGTCGGTGTAGGACAATTGGACGTGCTGCCCCACGGGTAACCCTAACACGTGTTCCTTAGTGGGCAGGGCGAAGCGGAACAAATGCGTGTCGTGCGACAGTTCGGTTCGTTCAGTCAACACCAACGCAACCTTGGTAGACGGATCGGTCAACGTCGTCTTGGGCTTTAACGTCTTCGAGAAGAAATCCAAAAGCACCACGAGCCCGACGCACACCGCCGCGACGGTCAACACCAAAACCTCCACGTCCATTTCTTTCGCAAAGGGGGGGATGGCGAACATGGTTTGATGAGCCGGTCCGGGTCGCGCCACGCACGACGACGCGCGAGTCGCGGGAATGGGGACGGGCAGGCGACACGATGGATGTACACGTCCAGAATATTTCTCGCCGAGAAACGAGCGGCCGGCGAGACCACGTGGCCGGCGGTTTTCATCCTGACTGGGTGCCATACGAAAAGTACGTCGTCTTTGCATGTGTTGATAAAGGGATTGGTTAAGTGCGTTTTGAGTATATGGACGCAGAAAGTGACA
>TARA_B110000261_G_scaffold159771_1_pt1 | contig 14516 bp, 20 predicted proteins | sample TARA_B110000261 | Tara Oceans TARA_B110000261 (sample SAMEA4397705) | marine metagenome | biome: Polar Biome; feature: [DCM] deep chlorophyll maximum layer (ENVO:01000326); material: water (ENVO:00002006), including particulate matter (ENVO:01000060) such as... | depth 20 m | reverse complement strand
ATTTGAAAAATAAAGTAGATGAATTAGAATTAAAATTAAATTTAATAATGGAAAATTTAAATCTTAATATAATATAAATGACAGCAACTGAAGACACAACTCTCTATGTTGTAATTGCAAATATGTTATTAACCCCGTTTCTTCAATATCTGTTACATAGTCGCTGTAGTCAAGTCGATATATGTTGCATACATTGCACCAGAGACGTTCTTAAATCTAAACAAGAAGAAGAAGATTCACAAGTTTAATTTTTTTTTTAAATTTATTTTATAAAAATAAAATATTTAGTTTAATTAAGAATGTCTAAAAGAATATTTAAGTTGATTGATAATTTTATTCAAGACGAAGAGCCCGAGATTGATGAATTAAATAATTTTTTAATTGAAATTGTAGTCGATGATGCTATTGAACCAAGTGATAAGACAATATTAACAAGATACTCAAAAATTAAAAATTATTTAAGAGACAAATTTGGTTCCGAGCTTTCAGAAGATGAAATAAAACAAATTAAGCCACCGGGTGATATTGTAGATAGGGTACTTGCCTCAGATTTAAAAATAAAACAAAGTAAAACTAATATTAAATTTGACCAACAATTAGTTGATAAAATTTTAAATTTTAAAGATTCAAAAAATATGTTTGAGAAATTTATTTTTTTACAATTTGTCTCTGGTCGCAGATTAAATGAAATAGCAGAATTTGAGCATAAGATTAAAATCCCAAAAGGTTCGACATATAAAATTAAAATGAAGTTATCAAAAAAAAAATATAAAAAAGAAAGTGATATGGACGAAGTTAAATTAATACCAGGTGAGATTGACAATATTACTTTTAAAAAAAAACTAAAAGGGTTGCGTGATCTGGTTGAAGACATATCGGTAGGGGATTTAAATAAACGAATTAATAGGTATTTAAAGAAAAATATTCGCAAGGACCTCACTTCACACACGCTGAGAGGTTTTTATGCTCATTATTTATTCAATTTTCATAATCCAGAAAACTTAAATATTAATGGGTTCCTAACAAAAGTTTTAAACCACGATACCGGTACAAGTAGCTTAAATTATTCTAATTATACTTTTGAAAAATAAAAATAAATATTATAATTGCTTTTCTTATAATTAATATTATACTTATTTAAAAATAAGTTAATAAATATTAATTATAAAAAAAATTGATGAGTGTAGAAGAGCGACCTACGAATAATAAACCAATCAAATCTTTAAATACTTTTGATTCAAATAAGATTGAAAATCCAAATAAAATATCTATAGATTATAAAATGAATAAAATATTTGAAATATTACCAGATTTAGAAAATTCTATCGCGTTTAGGAGTAAACATAATAAAAAGCATTTATTCCCAAAGTCTGATTCAGATATGGATTATTCGGAATTATTAAAAAATTTCAATAAATTATCTGATTATGAAAAAGCAAATTATACCAAAGTACATACAATTAAATTAAATAAAGATATTATTTGTATCGATTTTGATGCTCACGGGGATACAGCAAATTTAGATTTAAATGATATATATAAAAAATTTCCATTTTTAAATAATTGTCCTTACACTCGGGGAGTTAATTTAAAAGGGTTTCATTTCTATTTAAAAAATAATCATTATTCACAATTTTCAAAATCAACAAAAATAAATAATACTTCTGGATTTGATATTGATTTCTTAACCGATTCAGTACACGAATTGTACAATGTTTCAAATGTTGTAGGTGAATGTTTGATTGAAATAGATAATTCAGATATTGAAAAATTATACCCAGATATTATTAATAAAAATATTAAAGGTTTGATTAATGATAAAACAAATGTAGATTGCGGTGAAAAGATTTTTGATTATGTTGAAGAAGAAATAATAAAATATATTTCAAATATTAAAAATAAATATTCTGAGAATTATCAAGATTGGGTGAAAATATCGGCATCGCTATGGAACACCTTTAAAGATAAAAAATTAATCCATTTATTTAGTAAAAAAAGTAAAACATATATCTTTCAAGATGTTGAAAATTTTATTTTTACTGGATTAGAACAAATCACATTAGGGACACTGAAGTATTATAGTAAAATATCTAATTCTGAAAAATATTGGGAAATCAATAACGAGTATAATACAAATCATTTTGAAATATGTACAGGTACATTTACAAATTATGATGTTGCACAAATGTTTATTGAAATAAGTGATGATATTCTGTGGAACGATACAGAAAATTATAAATGTATTATGTGTTATAACGAAAATACAAAAACTTGGAACGAAATAGATAAATTTAAAAATATTAATTGTACAGTTAGAAATATTCTAATACCAAAAATACAAAAATATCTACCAATGATATACAAAAAGATGAAATTATTTGATATTGGCACAAAAGATCACGATGATTGTGTAAGCCAAACAAAATATATTTTGAGTAATATCTGTAAGTTAAAGACATTGGCTCATTTAAAAAATATAAGTAGTGTTATAATCGAGATGTTACAAGATAAACCAAATGATGTTATATTTGATGGAAATCCAAAATTATTTTGCTGGAATAATAAAACATATGATATTTCAAAAAAAAAATTTATTGAAAGGAATAAATATGATTATATTACTTTAACTTGTGGGTATGACTATATTAAAAGTAAAATAGATAAGGAATTTATTGATGAGTTCATAGGAAAAATTCTACCAAATGTTGAAATTAAAAAATGTTATACTAGTTTTTTACGAACTGGTTTAATCGCCGAATTACCTCAAAAATTTATCTGTGCGAATGGTACAGGACGTAATGGGAAAGGTATGATAAATAAATTTATGAGAGCATTATTGGGAGATTATTGTTTTACCGCACCAACCTCACTAATTACCGATAAGTGGAAAGAGGGCAATCCTAATCCAGAAATAGCGAATTTAAATAAAAAAAGGTACGCAATATACTCCGAACCTACAGAAGGTGAAACAGCAAAAGGTGCCAATATCAAAAGATTAACAGGTGAAAATATATTATCAGGAAGGGCATTATATTCAAATAAAACCAAAATATTTAATAATGCTACTCATTTATTGGAATGTAATGAAAGATTACGAATTGATGGAGATGTAAATAATGAGTCACTTAAGCAAAGATATATCGATATTAATTTTACACAAACTTTTACAAATAATACAGAAGATTTAAATAAAGAAAATTATCATCAAGCAAATTCAGAATTAACAGATAATGACGATTTTGTAAATAAATATAGGAATTCTTTATTCGCGTATTTAGTTGAAGACTGTTCAGATACAATTTACATTCCAGAAATAGTTGAAATCAGGTCACAGGAATATTTATCGTCGTGTGATGAAATCATAACTTTTTTTGAAGAAAATTATGAAAAAGGAGAAATAAATGATATATTAACAGCGAAAGATGTATATTATTTATTTAAACAAAATGATTATTTTAATAGTTTAACAAAAATTGAAAAACGATTATTAAATGAAAAAAATTTTAAAAAGAATTTAGAAAAAAAATATGAAATAATTCCATGTTTAAATAAAAAACGCTCGGTAATAACAGGGTATCGTATAATTACCGATTGTGAGATTGAAGACGAATAAAGAAGTGTTGACAATAAACGGCAAAATATGGGCAAGAAATGAGATTTCGCGTTTTTTGCCTTTTTTATTTTTTTTCCTTTTTTTTTTTTTAATAAAGCATATTAGAGATTGTATTTTTATATATATATATATATATATATATTTTTCCTCATTTATTGCCCCAGAAAATAGAAAGTCTATATAGACTATATTATCTATATTTAAAAAGTTGTCAAAACCTGGGGCAAGAAATGTAAAAAGGCACTTTTTGTGCCCGTTTATTATAATTGCTTCATTTTTGTCTTATGCTTTTTAGTTTGTAGATGTTTTTTCAATCCCTGTTTCAGAAGTGTAACTCCGCAATCACAGATTATTTTTTCTGTTTTATCACACTTTTCAAATGGTTCGTACCACTCGTTAATTGGTTTTGTATTAATAAATTCTTCAACATATTTAAACATACACGGAGGGTACACAGAACAACTCCCCGGTTTTTTATCGATATTTGAACCCGGATCTTTTAATTCTAGTTTAAATTTACAAGAAGATTTTTTAAATTCTTCTTTAAATTTATAAGCCATTCTATTACACAAGACAGTGTAGTGTTGTTTATAATTTACTTTATTATGTTTTCGAATTTGTGAACCAGATTCTAATTTTTTTAAATTTAAATCTATTACTTTTACATTAAATAATAATTCAATAATTTCTCGTACTGATAGCCAAGTTTCTTCTGGCTTATGCCTATGAATTACTAATCCATTATTATCTAAATCTTGATAATATTTCAGTTTATCTGAATCATTGTGAATATCATTAATATGCATTGTGTTATATTAATATTGAGAATTTATCTTTAAGTATATTCTGAAAATTAATAATAATCTTCAATTTTAATTTCTTTTTTTAATTTATATTCACACGTTTGTATCGCCATCTGCATATTAATAAGTTTATTGATATAATAGGCATCATTGTCATCATAATCGTACTCTTCTTTTTCTTTTAAATTTATTATATGATTTTCTTTTAATTTTTTGATTTCATTTTTATGTGAAATATTTAATTGTTCAATAATTTGTAAAAGATTATCGTTTGAAATTTTATCCATTTTGTTATATTAATCTTAAGAATATATCTTTATATATATATATTCTGAAAATTAATTATAATAATTATTATTCATAATTATTCATATCTATTTCTGTATTTAATAGTAATTCGTGACTGGCTAATACATACTCTAAATAATCAATTTCATCACAAAAGAATTCATCATTTTGTAAAATCAATGCTTCTTCTTTTTCTTCTAATTCCCTAAAATGAAGTTCATTTAATTTTTTGATTTCATTTTTATGTGAAATATTTAGTTTTTGAATTACTTGCAGGAGATTGTCGTTTGAAATTTTGTTCATTATATATTTATATACATACATTATCTTTATATAATCTTAATATTCAGATTAACTTTCAAATAAATATTTTAAAAGTGATTGAGGTATTGAATATTTTTCTAATAAATTAGTATTGTCAAAAATTGTTGTATTTTTGTTCATAAATTTTTTAGACGTACATCCAAGTTTCATATTATGAAATTTACAACTGCATCTTTTATTATCTAATAGTTTATTAGTTAATATTTTTGTTGGTTTTTTATATCTATAACCAAAATAACAATAATCAGCAATTACAAATTTATTTTTATAATCTTCTTCAACATAATCCCATATTTTAGAATATAAAGGGTTTTCAATAAAATAAAAAGTTGGGTTAAAATACTTGATTATTTCTATTGTTTTTTTGATAAATTTACTGTTAATATCTCTAATTTCATTTAAATGTTCTTTATTTTTCCATTTGCGACCAATCCAAGAATTTTGTAAAGTACTAAATATTTTACATTCGGGGCTTGCCCATATAATATCAAAATAACCAATTGAATATTTTTTATAATCCCATTCCATTATATCACAACATATATCCGGGTTATATTTTTTTACGAAATCTAAACTTATAACTTCATTTTCTGTATCTTTATAATAATCGGTTATTGAACCCGAACCTTTGAATAACTCTAAAATACGCATTTATAAAAGAATATATTTTTTTTTCATTATTTTAACTTCTTAATATCTTAATAAGAATTCCATTTGCCTTCGATAATAGTAGTAATAATTATAATATATTGTACAAATCGTATTATCAATGCTGTTTAATAAATAGTTAAATACCATAGGATAATAATACTATAGAAAAAATATTTAGGTAATTTTAAAAGATTCAATAAACAAAATAATTAAAATTTAATTAATTTAGATTTTATAATTTTTTTCTTATATTAATAATAAATGCCTTTTAAAAAGATTAATAAAACCGAACCAGAAATAAATCAAGATTCTGATGTTGATAATGATTCAGAAAATGAATCACCCGAAACTGATAATTCTGAAGTACTTGATGAATGTAAAATTGAATCACCCAAAAATGATAAATTAAAAAAAACCAAAAATAAGATTTATAAAACTGAATGTGGTGCTCAAGTAGAGGTACGTAGAGGGCGTAAACCTAAAAAACAACCGGTTATAGTGTATCTATCAGAAAGCGAAGAGGAAGAAACCAAAGTTGTTATAAAACCAGCAAAAAAAGGAAAAGGTCGTCCAAAAAATAAAAAACCAACACCAACAATCGTGTATATTGATGCTGATGGTAATGAATCAACATCTAGAAATACTGCAAAACAAACTATAATTAATCATGATCCTGTAAATGAAACCGAAAAAGTATTAAAATTATCTGCTAAAGATTTACGATTAATCGAATTAGAAGAAAAATTATCTGAATTATCAGCTGTTAGCGGTAAGAAGATTTTAGCTACAAAAAAAGGGAAAGTAGACAAGAGACAAACCAAGGCTCCAAGTGAAAAACAGCTAGTGGCTCGTGCTAAATTTGTAGAGAACAACAAAATTAGAATAGCAAAAAAACGATTAGAAAAAGAAGAAAAATTAAAATTGAAATCTAAAGATACTGTGAAAGAAGTAATTTCAGAATTGAAAAATATTAAAAAAGATAATGAGATTAAAAAAGCTGAAATTAAAAAGGAGTTAGAAATTGAAAAAGAAAAAGAGAAACCAATTATTTCAAAACCATTAGTAGATAATATTTTTAATTAAATATATATTTCACTTTTCACCTTAATTAATTTAATTAATTAATTGGTTTTATATTTTTCAAGATAGTATATATATATTATATTTATACATATAGTATTTTATTTTATTTATTTATATTTATTATTATTATTATTTTAAGGTGTAATTATTAAAAAACAACTTTATCAAACATTATATAATACTTATCTTCTAACGGCATATATGGCTTAACATATAGAAATGAATACTTATTTTTCCAAGCTAAGTCTAGTAACATATCTTGTGTATTTTTATCTAAATCCGCCATCAACTCATCTTTGATTCTATTAATTTCATTACTATTACTACATTTAAAAATAATTATATCACTTAATGCGTTTCTGAATTCTAAACTTAATAATGAGTATTTTTGATTTGTAACTATTATCGATAATGACGCGTTAGATGGTTTATCTTCAGTTTTTTTTTCATCATTATGACAGCAATGCCTACGGTTCAGGAACACTTTTGATAAGTTTTTTGAACGTGTAATATCACGTACGCAATCGTCTAATAAAAGCAAACTATTAATATTTTCACCATCATACAAATTTTCAATTATATCTGTTACCAATTGGTCCGAAAATTTCATATGAGTATTATCTTCATCTAATTTCTTTAAAAAAACACTAGGTAATGTAGCCATACTTGGGCTAATTAAAGTGATATTATCAAATAAACCATAAAAATATAATGGTATATCTTTCTTTTTTTTAGTAGGATGTGATAATAAAAGCTGAAGTAGCATGTTTGTTTTACCAGATGCTGGAGCTCCTACTAGCATCATAGCAAAATTCTTTTTTGGTAATGGGTCTACTGGAATGAATGGTAAATCATTTAAATTATCTACATCACACGGTGCCCTACCGATATTACTAATATTATTTTTAACAATTTTCATTTATATATATATATAATATTTTTTATATATTATAAAATATCGTCAAGCATTTCTAATTCTAATAATTTATTTTGGAGAATATTGCTTTGTTTATCATTTAATTCAGAATCTTCATTTATTACTGGTAGTGGTATTGATTGTGTTATTCTTGGCTGAGAACTAAATCCGATATTAGAAGAAGTTAATTCTTTGGGTAAATTTATATTATTATTACTAGGATTATTATTATTAGGAATAATAAAATTGTTTATACTAGGAATATTATTATTACTTGTAATAGTCGGATTATTAGTAACAATATTATTAGGATTATTAATTGGATTATTAATAACTTCATTTGACAAATCAGAACGTCTTCCACCCGAAATTGATAAATCTTGATTTTGTGTTTGTACATTATGAATTTCGAATAATAAAGATAATTCAAAACTAGCTTCATTAAATTGGATTAAATTTCCGTTTTGGTCTTTTAGACTAATTTCCAATGAATTTATTTCTGAAACATTCAATACAGAAGAAAATACAGAAGATTGAATAGGTGAATAATTAATTACTTTATTAAATGTAGTATTCACAGGAATTTTTTGAATTATATTAGTGTAATTACCAGTACTTGTAGTTAAGCAATTCGCAATAGATAAATCAGTATGTACGAATATACTATGGATTGTATTTAAATTTACTGAATTATCACTAATTATAGACTCATCAGCAGACATAACTACGTCAATTTGTTTAAATCCTAGAGCCTTTGCTAGATTTTTAGATTGTTCATTTCCAAAATTTATTGTATAACCTGTTGAATCTGTATTAGTTAATATAATTTTATTTTTTTGGGGGTAAAATGTAGCACTATATTTAAATGTTGAATCGTTAGTTATATAATCACATAATTCGTAAATATCGTAGTGTTGTTCTGTTAAAACTAAACTTGGAGCTGAATCTACATTTAAACTAAGGTTATTTAAATTTGAACTGAAATTATAGAATGAGTGTGGTATTTCACATGAACTTAATTGTACGTGTATATCTGCAAAGGCACTATTCCTACCAATTTGAGCAACTAGATTAACTTTCATATTACTATTAAAATTTTCTGTCATTTGAGTAACTTCTCTACTTCTAATAAAAAGCAAATAAGAATCATCAATTGAAGTTAAATCTAAAGTCATTTTATTGTTTATATATTAAGACAATTTAAAAATTTTAAATTTTATTTTTATTTTTTTTATATATAGTTAATATATAAAAAAATGCAAGCAGAACAATCAACTGGTCCAGAATTCGCACTCCCTTTAGGATTACGTTATAATTTAAACGTAGCCGATGCTGTTCCATCAAGTAAAAATATTCAACAATTTTTAAGTAGCAATGCTAGTACATTCACTGGAACTGGAAATAACGTATGTAGAATACCAGTGGGCTCCCCCGCCTTTTTAGACTTAAAGAATTCTTTACTTCAGGTAGAATTTACTAACACAACCGCTACTAATAATACAGTACAACTTGATGGTGGGGTTGATGGATGTATTAGAAGGCTTAGAATTATTTCGTCAGATGGTTCGGTGATTGAAGAAATTAATCAATATGGTTTACTTTCATCTGTCTTAGACCAATATACTATGGGTAGTGGTTCTCAAAGAACATCTAAAGCACTTAAAGGAGCACCGGGAAGGAATGACGATGCTGTGGCGTGTAGTGGACAGAGTGGAGATGCTGTAGCGACTGGAGCTCAGGTCGCAACAACGTATAGGAGCGGTCTTTCAGTTAGTGTAGAAACAAAAGAGGGTGACAATACTGCAGGTCAAACAAGAGTGATTTTAGGAGGACTTGGTGGTATCGGTTATGACCCACAAGACAGTGATATTCTTAACAAAGACATTTCACGAAAATATATGTTCCATCTCAAAGCAGGATTTTTCAATTTAGCGACTGCTAAACTCTTAATGCCTAATACTAATTTCACCCTCGAAATCGAGTTTAATGACCCTGTAAACTGTCTCAAATCTGCCGCTGCTGCCCCATTATACAGTATTACAAACGTAGAACTCCACGTCCCTGCTATTGTTATTAATGACGCATCATTTATGCAAAGGATGAATCAACGAATGAATCAAGGTGTAGTAATGTCTTGTAATTCTTATTCTCATTTTATTAATACAACTGGAGGTAATGCGAATAAAGATGTTTCCCAAATATCCGCACGAGCCAGAAGCCTTAAAGGGTTAATGTCTATTTTCAGATTACAAACTAATACTGTTTTGGGTTCCGTTCAAAAACTCTCAAAAAGGTCTATTCAATATTTAGACAGTTACCAATATCGAATTGGCTCAACTTCATATCCTGTAGACCGTGTCGATATCAAAACTGGTACAACCACTGTTGATGGATTACCTCTTACTAAACTCGGAGTAGACCTGAATATAAGTGAAGCATATTCGCAAGCATTACGATTAACTGGAAATCTTAATGTACAGAATGCTGAAACATTGATTGATGTACAAAGTTTCGCAAATTCTGAAGTGAATAATGGCACCGGTATCGCTGCTATCGATTTGAGTACGTATGCCGACAATTCTGTAAATTCTGGTATTTCGACTTTAGACAATATGCCGATTTCATTTGAATATCAAAAAAATGCTGCCGCGACAGCCATATTACAAATTGATACATTCGCAGTACAACAGATGACCATTGTACGAGCTCCAAGTGGAGTTCTGTCTTCATTTATGTAAATTTAATTATTTAATATAGATTTAAAAATAAATAAAAAAATATATTATAATATAAATGGAATTTGGTGCTGATGCTGAAAACGATTATATATATGGTACTGATTATGTATCGAGACAACAACTTGAATATGACATTTTAGAAGATAATATTGATAATCATTTTTTAGAAAAACATAATTTGATTGAACAATTACCTTTAGAATTATTAATTAATTATAATGATTTTACAGAAACATTTAGAAATTTATATACTTATTTTTTAAAACACGAATATTTAGGAAATTTGCCTGAGCTTTTTTTACAAGAATACGTTTATACATATACTGAAAAGGTCTTTTTTAATAATAATCATAATGAATTATTAAAAGAATTAAAAACTAAATTTTAATTACTCCTCTTAAAATAATAATAATTAATTTAATATAAATATAAATATAATAACGTAAAATAGAATATATTATTATATTTATATATAAATTATGAAATCATCTACTTCACATAAAATTAAAAAACGTGAAAATCCAAAAGATATATTCGTCACACCGAGAGAGTTAGCAAAATCACATATTGATATGATTGAAACAACTGAAGATGAAGTTTGGCTAGACCCTTGTAGATTTAATGAATCTGGGTCATATTATTCTCAATTTCATAATAATAAAGATTGGTGTGAAATAAAAGAAAATAAAGATTTCCTATGTTATGACCACGAGATTGATGTTATATGTGGAAATCCACCTTATTCGATGTTAGACAAATGGTTTAAAAAAAGTATAGAATTAAATCCTAGGGTTATTTCATATTTAATTGGAATTAATAACTTGACAACTAGACGAATGGAGTGGTTTCAAGATGCTGGATATGGATTATCACAAATGAAGATGTTAAAAGTTTGGTCTTGGTTTGGAATGTCAGTGATATGTGTTTGGGAAAAACATGGTGAGCAGGTAATGCAATACGATAGAACTGTTTGGAGAAATGAGAACGATAAACAGAAAGTAAAATTAAACTAATTTTAATTACTCCTCTTAAAATAATAATAATTAATTTAATATAAATATAAATATAATATCTATATTAAAATAATTTATATAATATATAATATGCAACTTAAACTTTTTATAATATTTATTATCATTTTTTTATTATAAATAGGTTATTATTTATTACAAATAAGAATACCTAAAGATAATAGCATAGTATAGTATATAATAAATATGCCTAAGTTGTATAATTATAAATTAACTATTCAATCTGATAATAACATTAACGAATATAATTTAGTAAATATTCAATCAATTTTGAAAGATGAACGATTTTCACATTTAGGATTTACTAAAAATAAAATGTATTATCTAGTGAACAGCAATGGAGCACGAAAATTATTTGATAATGAAATCGTTACTTTAACTAGGACAAAAGTAGATTTGGAAAAATGCTTAATCGAAAATTAATGTAATTATTTTATTATGTTTTTTAAGGCGTAAGTCCTTTTTATTATCTAAATCAATGTAATTATGCTTTTTCGTATTCATATGTTTTTTGAAATAATATTTATTTATTTTTTTATTACATAATTCACAAAATATAAAACATTCATTTTTATTCATATTAATTTATATATGGATTTTTTATTCAAATTTTTATCTTAATTTTAACTAAATGAAAGAATATTTTTATAATTTAGAAAATGAATTGTCAAAATATCAAAATAAAAATTTAACTAATAATAAAAACCGTTCTAACTGTAGTGGTATTTCACATAAAGTACAACACGGACAAGATAAAGTATTAGGTAGATATAGAAATATAGGTAATCAATGTGATTCGAGTATATTTGGGGTAACAAAAAAAATGTTTTGTAAAAAAGAAGACGCATTTAGGTTATGTCAAAGTAATAAAAAATATCCGGAAATTTATCAAGCAATCTTAGAACTAGGTACTTTGATTTTGCCTGAAGATTTCGAGTATAATCAAATTTGTTTGAATAAAAATTTCAAATGCAATCCACACATAGATGGGAACAATCTAGGCGAATCCTACATAGTCGCTTTTGGCGAGTATACTGGTGGTGATTTACAGCTATACGATTCGAATGATAGAATAATTAATATCAATATAAAATACCAATTATTTAAATTCAATGGTAGTAAAATTAAGCACGGTACACAAGACTTTGAAGGTAATAGATATTCATTGGTTTTTTATAATTTCCCAGTTTAAAAAGACTCAGTATTTTCATCATTATCCATAAATTGATTATATGCTAATAACCCAGCATAATCACCAATCCCCCCGGCGATACCATATTTTACAAATGAATTCAAATTAGCTAATTTGTTAGATATTGAATTGAATAATTTTTTTTGAGAAACAACTGCAATTCCCTTTTGAATTGTATATTTTTTTGTGCCTGGAATTTTAGTTAATAAATTTTTATTAGGGAAAAGTGCAGATGTGCCAGATGAAGCAATCATTGGAGTAACTATACCGGCAACGGCACCTAATCGTCTAGCAAGAATTCTGCCATAAATATTTTTATCAGGAATTAACCCACCACTTTTGCGGTCTATAAAATTTCTTATACTATGAGCTACGTACATATCTTCAGGTATGGCAAATGAAGCTGCCGTTTTGGCTTCTAATTGTGTTGGAATATCTGGAATTTTTGGTGCTAAATTAAATGTATTTCCAACACTTGGTAAAACTACACCGGGAGAACTAGCAAAATCACCAGCAATTCTATATGACTTAACATTATTACATCCCCGAATACTGCATTGTACTTGACTAGATATAAATGGTACCCCTACAGCCCTATTAAACGCTTTAACCTCTATATTGGGGTTGACAACGCCTAATTCTGAAACTAAACTACCGGCTTGAGAGTGTCCCGTTAATATAATTTTTTTTTTCGGGTAATCGAATCCCAATTTATATATTTTATTTTGAATCGGTTTTACTGCACTATTAACAGCAAATTGTCCACCGAATGAACCTAACGCTATAGAACTATTTATTAAAAAATCTTCTACTTTTGATTTGCTTGATGTGCCTCGAACACCGATTACAATTTCATCATCCCCAATATAAGTAGCAAATTTATCATTACTTTCATTTTTATTATAAATATAATTATCAAAATTACTTCTATTATCTACATCTTCGTAAGCATCTTTAGAGAATCTTGCGTATTGTAAATCTTCCTCCTCTGCAATAGCTATTGGTTCTGGATTTGAATCAAATAATTCAATCGGTAATGGTTCATATTTTGTATATGGTATTGGAGGCATTTATATTATATAATATATAAAAAAAATATATTATATATTATAAAAACAAATGTTTTCTTTTTATAACACTGGCGAATTTATAAAAGAAAAAAAGAATGTAATAGATAATATATTACCTAGAATACGTAAAAAATTAGAAAATTTACATACTATTGAAAATACTATTGAAATTCAAAATGAAATTGAAAATAAAGAAATATTAATCAAATGTTTAAAATATTATTATTCAATTTAATTAATTATTTCTGTAATAAATCTTTATCTATTTTGGCGGCAGCACCACCCATGACAGCACTATATACGCGAGCATAGCTCCAAGCCTCGGGTGATTTTACCGATTTTCTTACAGATGATGGGTTAGAATAATATGCTCCATATCCTTTTTTATAAATTTGTTTAAGACCTCCTAATTTATATCCTGTTAATTTTGATATTTGTTTAATGGAATTAGATTTATCTTTTTTTTGTTTAAATTTCATATTAAATTTATTTTTATAACTTTCAACCATTATATACTATAATATAATTAATTATTATTATTCAATTTATAAATATTTAAAAAAAATTTATAAATTAAATAAAATGAATTTAGAAAGAATTCAATTAGTTAAAGACACAAGGAAAAAGAAAATGTTATGTAAAATCTGTAATAAAATAATATCACGTGGTCATATGAAAATGCATGATGTAAGTAAAATGCATATTAATTTCAAAAATAAATCTTTATAATTTATAATTTCCCCTTTATTACAATTTTAGCTTCTAAATCATTACCTAGTTTTTTTAAATTTGTTATAATATTCTTAC
>TARA_B110000261_G_scaffold162669_1_pt1 | contig 14595 bp, 13 predicted proteins | sample TARA_B110000261 | Tara Oceans TARA_B110000261 (sample SAMEA4397705) | marine metagenome | biome: Polar Biome; feature: [DCM] deep chlorophyll maximum layer (ENVO:01000326); material: water (ENVO:00002006), including particulate matter (ENVO:01000060) such as... | depth 20 m | reverse complement strand
CTTTCCTTACTCGAAGTCCTTGACATTGTCAAGGATTTCTCACAATTGAACAAACCGATTGGATTCAAGTATACAGATATCAACGACCATGATGTTTTATTGTCGCCAAACCCATACGGTTCTCATTTGAGTGATGTGAATTTAGAGGAAAACAGTCTTCATTCGGATATGAATGTCATCTTATATATGACGGGTATAAATAACACAATAAATTATTGTGCAAAAAAGAAAGACACCAAACCTGTTTATTTTCCATTTACCAAAACAACAATGAATATTGATTATTTCCGCGTGAAAGACGAATTTATGACACAGTATGAGTCGTCGATAGTATCTGATATCGATTCCTGGAACCACAAAACGGACTTGTTGATGTTTAGAGCATTGCCATATAAGCACGATTTGAATATCAATCTAAAACACATTTTTAATCGAGTTCACACAAACATAAACATGCCTTTACTGATAATTAAAGACAACAAGACGTCTATGTATAAAGCAAACAAGACTTCTCTATCAAAGGTGGATAAGAATACTTTGAAAAAGATAAAAAACTCGGAATCATCTCTCAATAATAACCCTACCCGCAACTCTTCTTATTTACTCGCGTATTTTCACACCGGTAATGTTTCTTTCGTTTTGATAATGTCCAAAAACGGTAGCTATAAAGTGAAGTTTATTATGAGCGGGGCAACGTATATGTCTGTCGAAGATATAACGAAAGAACTCGGTTGTGTCGAGTTGTTCATTAGGGATATTGGAGACGAAAATATATATGCCCTGGGTCCATTAACCGATATATTCGCGTCCCCGTTCATACAGATATCCGACTACTCCACACACAATGTGTTGTCTATGAAGAATGAGTCGATAGACTACGATCAGTGTTTAAGCAATTTGAAAAATCTTGGGTTCATGTTTGATGTGGTGGGTGTGGATTCTAATATCATACGGCTCAAATTCAAAGAAGTTTCCAATTTTTTCAATACAGACAGTGTTTCGAGCTACATATACAAACACCGGGAGATAAACGACGCCGAACTCGTTTCGAATATTCAGGCCGAATTCAATCTATCAAAAACTGAGGCTGAAAACGAGCTGAGTGAAAAGAGGAATAGTATGTCGATAAAGGTATCAAAAAAAGGAAGCAATATGTTTGCCGTAAGAGATTATGATACGAGCATTTTGGTGAAGCTAAATATTATGAGTGGTTCGTCGTTCCGAATCGTCACGACAAACTCCCAAAATTCAAAATATATCAAACAACTATCCTTATATATTGCACATATACTTACCAAAAAGGTGGTCATTAAAAACAAATATGTGCAGCCGGTGGAAACCAACTCTGTAAAAACAAAAAGTGCACCCAACGAACCAGGGTTTGAAGATTTATTAGACAATTTTGACAATGATTTCGACTTGTCCGCATTTGACGATACAGGTTTATTTGCCACAGAATCACCCGTCGTAAACCGGGAAACCGATATGAATCTCGACGACGAGGTGGGAAACGAGGAGGTGGAAGACACTAAACAACAGAGTGTAATTAAAACTGGTGTTAGTAAACAAGACTATACTACACATGTGTTGAAACGGCTGCAGTTAGCAGACCCATTGTTGTTTAAATGGGAATCCGACGAGGGTTCTAAGAAAACTACAAATTATTCTGGGAAATGCGGTGCCGTAAACTACCGCCAACCCATTGTTCTCAATAAAAAAGAAAAAGAACACATCGACAAAGAACACCCCGGTTCATACACTGGGTACGTAAAAACTGGAAGTTCCAAACAACTCGTCGAGGACAACTATTATATTTGTCCCAAAATATGGTGCCGTGTTTCCAACGTGAGTCTCACTCAAGACGAATTCGAAAAAAAATACAACAGTAAGTGCCCAACTGGAGAAGAACCGTTGGTGTTTCCCAAAAAAGGCACCGAAAGAAGCAAAAACTATTTCATAAATCGGAAGGGGGAGGAAATCCACTGGCCAATACTAATGGGTAGAAATAAACATCCGAACAATCTCCAGCTTCCTTGTTGTGGAAAGCTCGTTCCGAAAAACGAGACGGGAACGAAAGATGACCAGTCGATGTATATTTCAAAAATAGCAAACACCACAACTCTCGAAGTTGGAAAAAATGGCGTCTTACCGGAACTACTGGACAATCTTCTTAACAAAGGAATATCTTGCGTAGGAATCATGGATAAAAAGAAATCGTGTTATGTCAGAACAGGTATTGAGAAGGAAAATCAGCTTATGTATATTATGCAAATTGTTCTCGGAGTATCTGACGTTAAAAAATATATATGCGACGAGCTTACGTTGAGCGAGTATATATTTCTGAACAACGGCAACACACTTCGGTCATATATCGACGATTCTGAAATATCCAGCATTTACAAGCCAATCGAATTCGAGATTTTTAGAAAATCACTCATCGAAAACAAAAAGTATGTGAAAGAACATAATCTCAAACATATTGTTAGACGTGTCAAATCATTGAGCGTGTTTGACGTGGATAAAACGGATGAGCAATTTATGACTATTTTGAGGCAGTATTTGATATTCAGGTCGTTTTCAAATTATAAAAAAAGTTTGGTTTCAGACCTCTTTGAAAACGATATCGATGATATGTATCATTTGATAAAAAACATATTGAAAAAGGAGAATAAAAACTTAATTGTTTTAGAATTTGATGAGACTGACGTATTTTTATTGAATAACAAATACTTTGACGTATTTGAATCACTGGATATCGAGAAAGACACATGTGTGATTATTAAAGTTGGGAAATCTTATGAATACGTGAGACTACTTACACATAAAAACACCCGCCCGTTCGTCAACGCGACCGACATCGAACCGTTGATCACCATTTTTAGAAAAACAAAAACACCAGAGACGAAACAAGAAGAGTCCAAATACGACACGGGTGTTAAGCGGATAGTTCTGGGCATGGACTTTAAAATAGTAGGGTTGGTAACGCTTGATGACAATTTCGTTCCATTCGACACCTATTCGACAACCAACTACGCCCGTATTTCTGTTAAATCGTTCGTGTTCGTCGATGAGATAAATATCGATAATATCGACTTAGCGTTCGCTCGAAAAATCGGGGTCCTTAAACCGAAGAGGCTCATGAAATCGTTGATTGTCTCAAAAACGCCTGACACGAATTTACGCGTATTTACTCATTCGAACGTTCAAACGGAAACAGACGAATCTGACGAAACAAAAGCGTTTGCTCTTTCAACACGAATTCAATCGAAAAAGAAAATGTTAGCTTCATACAACGTTCTTGTCCATGAATTGGGTCATTTTACCAACTCAGAAAAGTTGGTTTTGTTAAAAAGTCTACTCAATAAGAACAAGATAACATACGACGACGACGATGATGTGATGAATATTTTACTTGCAACACATATAGGTATATTCCAAACATATTATAAAAACAATACGATGAATATTTCGCCGGACGAGATAATATTCACACCGAAAGATGTTCAACTTGGTGCCCTTGATGCATTACACGATAATGTATTTTCGGGATTAATGGTGAAAAAGGTGAGCAGTGACGACAACGTGATATATATAGAAAAAATCAACATAGACGCACTTTTTCCAAGTCCATGATCAGTTTTGGCATAAATCCGGGATTTATACAATACGTTTGCGAACGAATCCAGTTTTGTTTTATAATCAATGGTGTGCTGTTGAATATATTTAGTATATAATAAAATAATAAAACATATCGTTTTTTTGTTACTAATAATAAACTAAATGGATCACTCTTTCCTTTTACCCGTCTATGTATCCACTCTTGTCGCAATGTATTTTGTTTCGGGTATAGATAAGCTGTTCCACTTTGAAAAGGTTGTATATGGGTTGCATAAGCGCCTAGCCATCGCCCCCATGTTTCTGTGTTCACTCATGATTGTTGCTGCGATTTTCATAGAACTCTTAGCTCCACTTGCTTGTCTCTATGGCTCCGTTCGATACGACGACGTACGCGCAGTTCGTATGGGAATATGGGGGTCGAATGCTCTCATCCTATTTACCGTGATGGCAACTCTTTTCTACCATTTCCCACCAACCACTAGTGCAAAATATTATCCTTTCATGTCCAACCTCGCAACCACGGGTGGGTTACTACTGATGCGATATATATTCACCACACAATCTTAACTCGTTGTATCGGCGTTAATCGGGAAGTAATCAATTACATCTGTGGTAGAGAATGCAACCACCCGATCATTGCGCCCGATGTATTTCTGGATACGATCCGATACATAATGTAATGGTGTTTTTATGGTATCATACACTTGTTTAATGAAATGTATGTGTTCGGACATCTCACTACACGAAGGTTTTATATACGATTCAAGCATGTGTTCGATCCGGTCCACCTTCTTGTGAATCATTTGGAGTTCGTCGTGAATGGTTTGTAGATCCATTTATAGACTAAAAATAAAAAATAAATAAAAATTGACTTAAAATATGGAGGATAATAACAAATAGTATGCGTGTCACAAAGCGAGACGGAACACGCGAGACTGTGTCGTTCGACAAAGTTCTGCGGCGAATTCAGCTTTTATCGGATGATTTGCGTATTAATGGTTTCGAAATTGCTCAAAAGGTGTGTAACCGCATTTACGACGGTGTTTTAACATCGGAGTTGGATGAATTAACTGCATATATTTGTAGTTCCATTGTTGCGGACAATCCAGACTATGATAAACTCGCATCGAGAATTACGATTTCTAATCATCAAAAGAAAACATCACCTTCATTTTCTGAAACGATCGAACATTTGCACAAAGCAGAGGTGCGTGTAATTAACCATGAACTTTACAATATCGTCCAGAAACATAAAGACAAAATAAACTCCTATATTAATTACCAACGCGACTATCTTTTCGATTATTTTGGGTTTAAAACTCTTGAACGCGCGTATCTCCTACGTGTCAATAACAAAATTGTGGAACGCCCCCAAGACATGTTTATGCGCGTTGCTCTAGGTATCCACGGGAATGATATTAAGGACGCTTTGGAGACATATGACGCAATGTCCACGAAAATGTTTCTACACGCGACACCCACGTTATTTAATTACGGAACTCTCCGGGAGCAAGGTAGTAGTTGTTTTCTTCTCCACATGAACGACGATTCTATTAACGGTATTTACGAATCACTCGCCGAATGCGCCGCCATCTCGAAATACGCGGGTGGAATCGGAATTCACATTCATAATATTCGTGGTAAAAACAGTGTTATTCGAGGAACAAATGGGAACTCTGACGGTATTGTCCCCATGCTCCGTGTGTTCAACTCGACAGCTAGGTATGTGAACCAGTCTGGGAAGAGAAACGGTAGTATTGCAGTTTATCTGGAGCCATGGCATTGTGATATTGAAATGTTTCTCGATATGAAAAAGAATCACGGGAACGAAGAAGACCGTGCGCGGGATTTGTTTTATGGTCTATGGATCCCGGATCTATTCATGGAGCGCGTGAAATCGAATGGCGTATGGTCCCTTATGTGTCCCGATAAATGTAAGTATCTATCGGACGTGTATGGTGATGAATTTTACAAGCTCTATACCGGTTACGAAGAAAAAGGTATGTTTATCAAGCAGATAAAGGCCCAAGATCTATGGATTAAAATCCTAGAGTCGCAAATCGAAACAGGAACGCCATATATGCTATATAAAGATGCTGTCAACAAAAAATCTAATCAAAGCAACCTGGGTATCATCAAAAGCAGCAACCTGTGCACGGAGATCGTGGAATACACGTCCCCTGACGAGATCGCTGTATGTAATTTAGCGAGCCTGTGTCTCCCGTCATACATTGTCAAAGGTGTTTTCGATTTCGAGTTGCTTGGAAGACACGTTAAGATTCTGACGAAGAATCTTAACAAAATCATCGATAAAAACTTTTATCCATTGGAGAAAGCAAGGACGAGTAACCTGAAACATCGCCCGATCGGAATCGGGGTCCAGGGATTGTCTGATACTTACATGATTTTGAAGCTCCCATACGAGAGCCGGGAAGCGTCTGAACTCAACAAGAAAATTTTCGAAACAATTTATTACTATGCTATGGAAATGTCCATGGAGATTTCGAAGAAACGTACAGAAATCATTTTGGAAACAGACTCTTCGACAGACTATGTGGTGGATCTCAACGAGTTTGAGGAAAACATGACGTCGTTCAAAGGAGCATATAGCTCATTCGACGGATCTCCTCTCTCCAACGGAAAGTTCCAATTCGACTTATGGGGCGTGTCGCCGTCAATGTATGACTGGGATAGTCTGAGAAAAATGGTGTGCAAGTGGGGTGTTCGAAACAGTTTACTGGCAGCACCCATGCCAACGGCTTCAACTTCTCAAATTATGGGGTTTACCGAGAGTTTCGAAATCCCCACCTCAAACATTTACAAGCGCAAGACGATGGCTGGTGAGTTTATTATTATCAACAAATATCTTGTGAATGATTTAATCGAAAAAGGTCTATGGGATAACGCTATGAAAGAGGACATTTTGATTCGAGAAGGTTCTATTCAAACAATCGATAAGATTCCCGACGACTTGAAACAATTATACAAAACTGCCTGGGAAATTAAACAAAAGAATTACATCGAGCAGGCGAGAGACCGGGGTGCGTTCATCTGCCAGTCGCAAAGTATGAACATCTTTGTGGCCGACCCGACATTCAATAAACTAAACACGATCCACTTCTATACTTGGACGTGTGGGTTGAAAACGGGCATGTACTACCTGCGCACCAAACCAAAGGCCAATACCCAACAGTTTACGATCGATCCAAACAAATCAAAATCGAATACTTCAGAAGAACCCCCTTGTGAGAGTTGTTCTGCATAAATAAAACTCGTCAATACTAATTATAATTTCTCGATATTTGAGAATATATTCAAAAAATATTTTTTTAAAACCAATACCATATTAACACCACGTTACATCATTTAGATGTTCAAAGATTTTTTAATTTTTTTTCCAGTCCGGGTTGTTGTAAGTAAATGTTTGATGCTGTTCGTGTCAGTCAACTCTGAAATTTCAGATTGAGTCGCCGTGCTCATGGTCTCTAATCTGTTTTCATCAGCGTCCAAACTGTTCAATAGATCGTCCAATCCGCTCGGACCATTCATGGTCGCGTTCATTTGTGAGGTCGTGTTTGAGTTTTTGGGGAACGGAAAACTTTCGTCTTTGCTCCCATTTCCACCAAACATATTCGCAAACATCCCACTCATACCAGTCTTGTCTGTCCCACTACTCGCCATCGTATTCGCTGTAGCCGAGGCGAACTGTCTCATCAAATCGGGGTTTTGTTTTAGCACGTCTCCCATCTGGGGAAGAGACGTTTTAAACATTGTGTTTGTCAGGTGAAACATGAACGCACTCCCACCCAACGACATCAATAGTTTCAACTCCGGTGCCATTTTCGATTTCGATTTATATTTATGGTGCAACTCTTCAAAAACGTCGTCGTAATCATCAGCAGACTCATGAATGCTCTCAGACCAGCCTTCAAGCTTGACATCAAACGGATCAAACTTTGTGTTAATGAACTCGACACCAGTGACGCACGCCAGCATCATTTTTCTCTGGAACGCAATACTCATATCAACCTCTTTGTCGCGCCTAATACGGTCAAATTCTGATTTCATTTCACTCAATTTCGACTCCATTGAAAACTTTTTGGGAACTTTCATGCCTTTTTTTTCCATTCTATCGAACTGGTAAAGTAGTTCCAACTTTTCATTTTTCAATTCAGACGCTGATTTATGTTTTTGTTTGTAGAATGAAGTCTTGTCCCCGGGGTCCTCTTCTTCACTCTCCGTGGATTCAGTCTCCCCACCCTCACTACCATCCTCGGATTCATCTTCGTCCGTTACAAGAACACTCGTGTCCTTTTCAGATGAAGACGAATCTGATTCTTGTCTTTTGCGGCCGTAATTTGCGTTGTTGATAAGCATGTCGAGCCCGAGTGAATCATTATTTATACTAAGTTTTGGTTTTTCAGATTCGAAAGTATTGATTTTAACAGGTGTATCGTATCTTTGAACATTAAATTCGTGTTCGTCATCTACTCGGGAATTGTTTGGATTATTGTATTTTATGGAATTCTCCCCGACATCCCTTACGATATTGAAATTCGACTCCATTGTTTTATATTGATTTGGAAACTTTAAGTAGTTTATAAAACAACCAATAGATGGGGAACTAATCTAAGATAATATTACAACATCAGAGTCACTCCTATTTTCTCCAACATATCCAGAAATACGCTACAAATTTATTTGTAAAAAAATTGATTTAACCCTACTACCATGTGTGTATAGTATATCAAATGTCTTTCCTTCTTAAAGTAAAAAAATTATTTTCCGATAGTATTATCCCAACCAGGCAGACGGAAGATTCAGCAGGATATGACTTGTCGAGTCACGGAAATTACACCATTCTACCAAACTCGCACAAACTCATACATACGGGTATTTCTGTAACTGTTCCACCAGGAACATATGGTCAGATCGCGTCTCGAAGCGGGATGAGTTGTAAAGGAACTATTGTTGGTGCAGGTGTAATCGATAGAGATTATATGGGTCATGTGAAGGTCTTGATGCATAATTTAAACACAGATAATACCGTTGAAATTAGTCACGGTGACCGTATCGCGCAACTTATTTTAAAGAAAATCGAAACACCTCACGTCGAAGTCGTCGACGAACTCGAGACCACCGAGCGAGGTGAATCCGGCTTTGGTAGCACGGGTGTATAATTGATGTACGCGAGCATCTGTAGATAACTATCTGCGAGGTCGTCTTTCTTTTTGTGAATGAGAAAATACTCCAACCATTCGGTAGGTAGTAAATCTTTCGCACACGCAATAGCTTTTTTTTTATTTTCTTGATATTTTGATTTACACTCAAACACATCATTGTTCAAAGATTTCGCATATTTGTTTTTATTGTTTGCGGATTGAAATAGAATCTTCGAGATTTTAGTCTTCTCCACTGTTTTTTTATATGCAAAGTACGTAAAAACTATCATCTGAACAGACTTCATTTTCGGGTTTTTTTGAGCTGGTTGGTTTTCTAGTAGGACACAGTCTATTTCTTTCGACCCAAACGTGTCGTGTAAAAGAGTTAGACATTTGTCAGTCATCAAATATATATCTTTATCATGGATATCCAAAACAGCCCATTCAATAATGTGTTCGTCTCGCGAGTAACAGTATGCCAGATTTTTCGTTCCAATGTCAAAAGAAAGAATATACATATGAAAAATATCGATAGTATGTTTTAAATACAATTTTATCTCGGGTGATACAGATTCTTCAATTCTTTCACAACCTTTAAGACACCTTCCCGGTGTTGGAACTCGTTTGAAATGACGATATCCGCAAAATCTTTCCAGTATGTGTCCGTTTTATAAACACCGTTAGGTTTAATAGAACTTTTTTCTTCAATATACAACTGTTTGTAATACGTCTCCATACACTTAACTAAGTCAATATTTCCTTCACCGCACAGCATTTTAGATATTTGTAACATATTGCTCTTAATGACCCGAACACTTATGTTTCTGAATATATCGACATGTTTTGTGAATTCGTATGTTGGGCAGAGAATGAGGTTACTCATCTCATTTTTCAAAAGAACTATATTGTTGTCGACCAAAAATACATTTTCCTCTGAAACTAATTTGTATCTGTCCCCGAGACTCTTCTTAATGAGTGGAAAAACTTTCTTGATTGATTTCAACCCGTTCGTAAAACAATGTTTACGCGTTAAAAAAGGTTTATTAATTATTTTTGACGACTCTCCAAAAGCATGTGTGATCACTTTGGGAATCAGAAAGTTTCCCCACGCATCCGACGATGCCGTATATATAAAGAATTCAATGTTCGGATGTTTACTCTTCATCAGTAATAAAGAATCTCTCACAAAGGGTCTGAGTAGTCCTTTTTTCAGATCTTCAAATAAATGTTGTGTATTATGTTTTATCTTGTTTTCAAAAAGGATATGTGAATTCAGTGTTCTTTGGAATTCAAACTCGTTCACCTGAGGTGATATATTACCTTGTAGAGTCCCGTCCAAGTCAATTAGAAAAACGATAGGTGTATTATTCATTTCATTTAACAAACACAAAATAAGTGTAAATTAATATTTTTATAGGTTAAAGAATGAAATTAAACAAATATTATAAATGGTTTTTGGTTATTTTCACAGTGGTCTCTCTCATTTCGATATTTGCTTTCTACCTCTCTGAAAAGAAAGAAAAGTTTACATCAGAAGATGACGATGAAGACAAAGAATATGAATTACCAACTTTCAGCAGTTTATCATCTCAGCTTAACGAAATTGACAAGTCCCCGGTTAAAGCTGGGTTAGAAGAATTTGTCACAGAATCTATTGAAATGGAAGGTGCTGTGAAGAACTTTTATAAAAAGCTACAAAAGTTCACGAAATCTGCAAATATGTATGTTAAAAATAAAAGCAAGAATGTCGCAGACACAGTGGTTCGAAAGGGACTCAAATTAAACAAATATATATATGAGGAAACAACGAACGAAGTAGAAGATGAAACAGACGAGGAACAGGGTGATATGTTGGACGAGGAACAGGGTGATTTGATGGACGAAGAACAGGGTGATGACATGTTGGGTGTGGAACAAATCGATACGTTAGACGAGGAACAACTCGAGATGTTGAATTCGTTACCCGACATGATGGATGATACCGTTGAGGGATTTTTCACAGACTCTACGATTTCGTGCAGTCTTGTCGGTGGGTGTGGGAAAAAATCACGGTAATAAGTGATCGGACTCATGAGGACAAATTCAATAAGTCATAAATATCCATCAATTTAAAACGTAATTTGTTCGGTAAATTGTGTGTTTTTTCACAACCCCGAACTCTATTGATGAATTGCGCCGTCATCACATTTGTTTTTAAACACCGAATATCCTTCTCGGAAATTGTTTTGATACATTCGAGTAACATATATATTTGGGTTTCGTTTTCTTCTACGCTTTCGTCGAAAAGTATCACGAGTTTATCGCACAGAATAGTGTAGAATTTTAAAACATCGAATTTACGTTCTTCTCTGTCCACATACACGCATTTCGCGTCAAATAAAAATTCACAAATGAATTGACATTTACTTCTCACATGATTATTGAACTCATTTTGTTTGATGAAATCAACATACCCGTTACCAGCGGTCGACGTTTGTAAAAAACATCCAAACGATTTAATAAACTCATCTATATAGTTATCATACATTTGGATCATTTTTGGGTATATGTTTTGTGTTTTGTGCGTTAGCGAAGATTCTAATCCAATGTCGTTCATAAGGCGGTGCAAATTCAAACTGTTTATCTGCGAACGGGACGAGTAATGCAAGATTTGTTCTTGAAACGCATTCGCATTCGTTCCAACCAATTTTAAGAAAATCTTTGTGCGAATTTGCTCATAATTACTTGTTGATAATTTGTTCAAAATATGGACAATGTTTTCATTGTCTTTTGGTTTATCAATAAATTGAACCTTTTGAACTTTTATGTAAACGTTATTTTTTGAAAGGGTGCCGTATTTTTTACATATTCCGTTCATTTTTCTGACGAACGATGTTTCCAATATCTCATCTTTAGTATTTTTCAATTCATAAAATCTCTGAACCGAACACATACTACATAACTTTTGCGGAATATTATTTAAATAATAATACAAGTGGTTTCTTTATGTAGGGTACGCGATGAAGCTGGACCAAATCGAAGAAATTTACCAACAGTATAATATTTGCAAAGTGATATTCGTATGCAGGTGCGAAACATTCGTGGATTATATGCGAGATTTAAAAGATCGGGATTTCTCAGTCGTAAGCCTCGACGATTATTCCAAATTTAATTCAAACACTCATAGCACCCTTTTGATTAATGACGATATTGACAGAGATGTTTTTATGACAAATGTAGAGTTATTTAATTTAAATGACGTTTCTATGGTTATCTACATCGATACTGATAAAGAAATACCGTGCTTAAAACACATATTTTCATTTATTTTATAACTAAATAATAAACAATGATGCGAACTTTGAATAATAAGTGTAAGGTGTGCTCCTTAATAGCTTTAATAATAATCCTCGCGGGATTACTATTTTATGTAAAGAAAAAATGTTCCAAAAAAGAAAAATTCGATTCGCACGCAAAACAGTCACTTCTGTTTTTCAAAGCAGGTTGGTGTGGACACTGTAATCGTTTCAAGCCAGTTTGGGACGAGTTTGTCAACGAATGTCATCAAAGCGGTAAATACCCGTCATTAGATTTGCGTGAAATTGATGTCGATGAAGAGAGTTCAAAACCTCTTATGGAAAAACACAACGTAAAAGGGTTCCCACACGTTGTTCTCGTTGATGAGACGAACAACGTAGATACCGTGTTCCAAAAAAATAGAACCAAAGAAGATTTACTCGCATTTATTCAAGAAAAGATGTAATCTGTTCGTATCCTGTTTCAATATATAGATCGAGTGCTTCTTGATTAACCTCGAATTTAAATTTTATAATGTTAAAATTGACCATAGTTCCCTTTAACAGTATATTACAAACATGTTTGTTTTCCGAGTTCGCTTTTACGATTGTATTATTTATTATACAATGCAACAAGTTACTTATATAAGAGGAAATGCTGGTAATCTTTTGCTTTTCAGATACCACATTAATCCCAAACGTGTTCAGGTCGAATTTATGAAAAACGTCGAGTGGAAAGTTATTATAAATTAAACTATCTACATACATATCTTCGTAAAATTTTACGGGTTCGAACAGAATTGGGATAGATGTGCTCATACGTAGGGCAGTAGTTATCTTCATATCGGGATACGTATCCACGCTCAAGTATTCAACCTTTTGTTGGGATATGTTAGTTACTGTGACAATTAAGTTTCGTCCCGTTTTCTTTGCTAAATCTATAAAAGTGTAATCCGAGCTTATGTTTTTCTCCAACAGAATTGTTTCAATGAATTCGGTGATTTTTTTACCGTCACTAAAACCGTAATTTCTTAAAACACCCAAAACATTTGTGGGTGAAAACTCCAGAATTGTCGAATCGACGAGATGTTTTTTCAAGAAACATACGATTTCAGTGAACGTGTATTCGAGAATCATAAAGAGACAAATTAACGAACCAGATGAAGATCCCACGTAGTTGTGCAACTGAAATATATCTTTCCGCTCGTATATACGTTTAACGCAACCGACAAATACCAACGCGCTAGCACCACCGCCAGAAATGGCTATATTATGATACATATGAAATTACATTCAGTTATATTTTAATAATTAAATAGTTACCGATGAGAACAATTGTATTAAATTTTATTGTGTTTTAGAATAATAATACACAATGAAGCAAATAAATATTTTTGAGCTACAGAGTTCTGTGAATCGAAAAAAAGAAATGCGTGTCAAAGTTTTCTCGAAAATTCTCGGCAAGTGTCACTGTAAAATAAAGGAAGCCGCAAAAAATGAATTATATCTTTGTCATTATAATGTTCCCGAGTATGTGGTTGGGTTACCGATATATAACATTAACGATTGTATAGAGTATGTTGTTGGGCAACTGGAAGAAAATGGTTTCGTAGTGGAACACGTTTATTCAAAATATATTATTATAAGTTGGTTTCCGTCAAACAAACTCGAAAACAATGAGCACTCGGATAAGAATACTCTGCTATTGAACTATATTCCATACAAAAACACAAAAGGAAAATTTGTGCTAAACGTTGATTAATTTTTAATCAAATATAATGTTTAATAAAATTAATAGAGGTGATGAGCTACTTTCATAATTCGTATAGCTCTCTCGAGGATGCGTGGGGTGACAATTTGAAGAAGAAATTCAAGAAGAATTTTAAAGACCAAAGTCCTATTTGCAATCTTTATAACAAACGCGATTCTAAACCATCGAAGCCATATTCTGATAGAGAAATACGCGAATCAAGCAAATCACACGGTGGTTCGCGAGACGTAAAATACACCGGGTATAAAGACGCGCATAAATATACTCGGAAAGCAGATCGTTTGTCTGAATATAAACTAGAATATCCCTACGAAAACCCTGTGGCATACGATTCCGACAATGATGTTGAAGAAAACATGATACCACCGATAGTATATAATAGGAGTCCACCTTCGGGTCAGAATTGCTACACAACAAACGACGCTTATGGGTCAGTTCAGGGAAAGGCGAATCCAAAGCGTGTTACCTTCAAAGAACCCATTAACAAGCAAAAAAGAATTGCGAGCAAAACCAAAATTGCGGGCAAAAAAACAAACGGACACTTTATGAAAAACCAATACGCACCAATAGAAGAAGAATCATCCGAAGAATACATGGACGAAGACTCCGACGAAGACACCGGTGAAGAAATTCACCAAAAGAAAAACTTGATTTCGAACGAATCAGACTCTGAAGACGAGTTCGACAGTTATTTAGAATCGAAGATGTTCAAACGAACCGTCGAGGCCGAGGAAGAATATGATCGAATGATAAGTGGGAATAGTGTTAC
>TARA_B110000261_G_scaffold30285_2_pt1 | contig 14599 bp, 9 predicted proteins | sample TARA_B110000261 | Tara Oceans TARA_B110000261 (sample SAMEA4397705) | marine metagenome | biome: Polar Biome; feature: [DCM] deep chlorophyll maximum layer (ENVO:01000326); material: water (ENVO:00002006), including particulate matter (ENVO:01000060) such as... | depth 20 m | reverse complement strand
CCAAGTTTGAGTGAAAAGGACCAAAAGGGACCTAACTTTGTGGAGTTTGATTCTCCTTTTACATATGCGCCTTAAATACATTACCTCCTTCTTGCTATTAGTTGGCTTAGTGACTTCAATAGTTATTTTCACCTCAGCAGAAACTGATCAGCCACATCCAACAGAAGTGAAGCCAAGCACCATAAAACCTTTCCCACTTCCTGAAACGCTCCAGATCGCGAGTGAATTGATGCCGTTGGACAAGCTGGATGTGCAAGAAAGTCTTGACCGTGAAATTCTTGTAAACACCTACTGGCAAAGCAATAATTTACTCATGCTTAAAAGGAGTGACAAATGGTTTCCCATCATTACACCAATATTAAAGCAACATGGAATTCCTGAAGACTTCAAATATCTCGCACTTATTGAAAGTGGACTACAAAATATAGTTAGCCCAGCAGGCGCAGCGGGGCCTTGGCAGATCATGAAAGGAACGGCGTTGGACCATGGGTTGGAGGTGAACAGTGAAATAGATGAGCGTTACCACATGGTTAAAGCAACCGTAGTAGCTTGTGAATACCTCAACAAAGCACATGATAAATTTAATAATTGGACACTGGCCGCGGCTTCCTATAATATGGGTATGGGTGGTACAGCTAAAATATTAGCAGAGCAACGCGTGAATTCGTACTACGAACTCAGGTTAAACAGTGAAACTGGTAGATATGTATATCGCATGGCAGCATTAAAACACATTCATGAACACTTGGATGATTATGGCTATATATACCATAAAAGCGAAGGATACTCATTACCTGTTTTTGACACCATTACAGTTAATTCGTCTGTTCCAAATTGGGTTGATTGGTCGATAGATCACAACACCACTTATAAAGCACTTCGTTTGTATAATCCATGGCTTCGTGCTTCTAAATTAAGTAACAACTCAAACAATACGTACCAAATTTTGGTTGCCAAAGAGTAATGAATGAATTCATAGAAGTTTACGGTGCTAAAGCACACAACCTCAGAAACATCGACGTTAGCATTCCCCGGAATTCGTTAGTTGTCATCACAGGTCTGAGTGGCTCAGGAAAGAGCTCTCTTGCTTTCAATACTATTTATGCTGAAGGGCAAAGAAGGTATATGGAAACCTTTAGCGCCTACGCCCGCCAATTTATTGGTACTATGGAACGTCCAGAAGTGGATAAAATTGACGGACTTTCACCTGTTATTTCTATTGAGCAAAAGACAACCTCTCGAAACCCACGATCTACCGTAGGAACGGTTACTGAACTCAGTGATTTTCTACGACTGCTTTTTGCTAGAGCTTCTAGAGCATACAGCTACGAAACAGGAGAAGCGATGGTAAGTTATACCGATTCTAAAATTATCTCCTTAATTAATGAACGCTTCACAGGGAAGCGAATTGCCGTGTTAGCTCCTGTAGTAAGATCGCGCAAAGGGCATTACCGTGAACTGTTTGAACAAATCATAAGAATGGGTTTTGTTCGCGCTAGAGTTGACGGCGAAATCGTCGAGATAAGCGGTGGATACAGATTAGACAGGTATAAAACGCATGACGTAGAAATTGTAATAGACCGTATTCGCGTTGCCGCTACGGCTGAAGCACGTATCGCACAAAGTGTAGAAACCGCGATGAATCATGGTAAAGGAACCATCGCTATAATTGACTTAGACAGTGGCGAACTTGCCTACTTCTCAAGACAATTGATGTGTCCAACTACGGGTATTGCCTATCAAGAACCTGAACCCAATACGTTTTCTTTTAACAGTCCTAAGGGTGCCTGTCCTCATTGCGATGGTATAGGGACCACTAAAGAAGTCAATTTAGACAAGGTCATGCCTGACCTCAAAAAGACAATACGTAAAGGAGGCCTGGCTCCCGTTGGGGAGTACAAAAAAAACTGGATTTTCAACCAGTTAGAAATCATTGCAATGAAATATGGGTTTAACCTTGATACCGCGTTAGCCGATATCCCAGACGAAGCTCTTGAGATCATACTGCACGGTACCAACGAGGTGATGACTATTGAGCACAAGACAATCGGTGTAACCAAAGAATACAAGGTCAATTTTGAAGGAGTCATACACTTTATAGCAAACCAGAGCAAGGATGCGAAGAGTCGTTCCATACAGCGATGGGCAGACGACTTTATGGAAAATGTTACCTGTGGAACATGTGGCGGCGCTCGATTGAGAAAAGAAAGTCTGCATTTTAAAATGGTGGGACAAAGTATTTCTGATGTGAGCACGATGAGCCTGATAGACTTCAATAATTGGATTGATAGCCTACCCAGTCATTTAAATGAAAAAGAGTGGACGATTGCCTCTGAGATTTCAAAAGAACTCAAGGCGCGTACCGCCTTTCTGCTGGATGTAGGCTTAGGGTATTTAAATGTTAACCGCAGTGCGCGAAGTTTAAGTGGTGGTGAAGCACAGCGTATTCGTTTGGCAACGCAAATTGGATCACAGTTAGTTAATGTGCTGTACATTTTGGACGAACCTTCTATAGGTCTACACCAACGAGATAATGCACGACTCATTCATTCCTTAAAGCAACTCCGTGACATCGGAAATAGTGTGATCGTTGTGGAGCATGATAAGGAGATGATTGAAACAGCAGATCACATTTTAGACATCGGTCCAAAAGCGGGGATTCATGGTGGATATATTGTTGCACAGGGTACTATTGACGATATCCTTAAGGCTGATACTATTACTGCGGACTACTTGAATGGAAAAAGAAACGTGCCTATCCCAGCCAAGAGACGTTCACCACGCGGGTACATTAATTTATACGGCGCGACGGGTAATAACTTGAACAATGTGGATGTACGTATTCCACTTGGTATACTTACCTGCATCACAGGGGTAAGCGGAAGTGGAAAATCCACACTCATTAATGGTACGCTCTACCCGATTTTAAATCATCTCATCTTCCGTGCAGTTGGCAAACCTCAACCGTACACTAAAATAGAAGGGACTGACCAGATCGATAAGATTATAGATATTGACCAAAGTCCAATTGGAAGAACTCCTAGATCAAACCCTGCTACTTATACAGGTGTATGGTCTGAAATTCGTCAGTTGTTTGCAGGCTTATCCGAGAGTAAAATTCGAGGGTATAAACCAGGACGATACTCTTTTAATGTTAAAGGTGGACGTTGTGAAACGTGTGAAGGTGGTGGTTTACGAGTCATTGAAATGAACTTCCTTCCGGACGTTTATGTGCATTGTGAAACCTGTCAAGGAAAGCGATTCAACAGAGAAACATTAGAGATCCGTTACAAAGGAAAAAGTATCAGCGACGTATTGAACATGAGTATTGAAGATGCTTTACCCTTTTTCGAATTGGTCCCGAAGATCAACGCAAAGCTCCAGACCATGGCTAACGTTGGCCTAGGATATATTAGATTAGGTCAACCCTCTACCACGCTTAGTGGCGGTGAAGCCCAGCGGGTCAAACTGGCGACTGAGCTCAGTAAAAAGGATACTGGAAATACAATGTACATTCTGGACGAACCCACAACAGGATTACATTTCGAAGATGTCAGGGTCCTCATGGAGGTCATCCAACAGCTGGTTGAGCAAGGAAACACAGTCCTCATTATCGAACACAACATGGATGTTATTAAACAAGCAGATCACGTAATTGATCTTGGGCCTGAAGGTGGCACTGGAGGTGGTTATATAGTAGCGGAAGGGACCCCGGAAGAAATCACTAGTATTGAGGCAAGTATCACCGCACAATTCCTTAAATTAGAGTTATAACCTATAGCTATGAAAATACATTCGAGGAAAACCTGGTCGCAAATCAAATCTGAAGACAGTTGGGCACTATTTAAAATCATGTCCGAATTTGTTCATGGTTATGAATCCTTAAGCAGGATTGGGCCTTGTGTGAGTATTTTCGGATCAGCACGGACGGCCCATACTGAAGCAAAATATTTACAGGCTGCAGAGGATATAGCAAAAGGACTCACGAGCAAAGGATATGGCGTGATTACTGGCGGTGGACCTGGAATCATGGAAGCTGCAAATAAGGGAGCTCAAATGGGAGGCGGTCCTAGTGTCGGCTTGAATATTGATTTACCATTTGAACAGAGTTGTAATCCTTACATCGATGCTGACAAGACGCTAAACTTTGACTACTTCTTCGCCCGCAAGGTGATGTTTGTTAAATACAGTCAAGCTTTTGTAGTAATGCCAGGTGGGTTTGGAACTTTAGATGAAGTATTCGAGGCAATTACCTTGGTTCAGACTAAGAAAATCGAAAAGTTTCCCATCATATTGTTTGGCAAAGACTTCTGGGCTGGCTTAATGGATTGGATAGAAAACACATTGAAATCTACCGGTAAAATTGGGCCAAACGACACTGACCTAATTCATTTAGCGGATAACAGTGAAGATGTAATTACGATTATTGAAGACTTTTACGGCGAAAAAGGATATACCACCAACTTCTAAGGCAATAAGAATACCGGGAATTGGGTACTTCCTTCTCGAGTAGACACCTTAAGTATATATGGGCCATTAGGATGAACGGAGTATAGGTCAACAGAACCTTCTACAATGTCGCCCATCTCAACTATTCGTCCTAATTGATCCAATAGTTGAAAGGAACCTAGATCGATACCATTTAAATTAAAATGACCCGAGGATGGATTAGGACTGATTTTTATCGCTCTTAAATCCCATTCATGTGCGCCAATATTATTGACATTAATCATTGGGATACGAAGTGTATCAAAATTGCCTTGATTCCATTGGTGCGTCATATCAACTGAGACATAACCCGTCAGGGCAACATTAACCGAATCTTGTATATTTAGTGGTGTTCCAACATTTACGAGTCCATCAATACTCGTACTGGAAATAGTGCTGGCCTGAGCGAAAGAAACAAGTGCATTACTTAAAGGAGCTCCTGTTAAGCTGTCATAAACGACCACATGAACCCTTGAAGCCTCTATATACTCTGGCTCAAGCACATAAAGTCCTTCTTCGATATCAGAGCATATGATTTTTTCCGAGGCAAAATAGGGGAATGCACCCCAATTTCCGTAAAAACCATTTCCAGAAAAAGAGGGAGATGTATCATAATACCCAACTTCTACCAGTAGTTCCGGATATTTAGCATCTACTATTTGGACGCCAGAGGTATAATATGATGTCACTACCCATTGTCCGTAAACATGTGCATTGTGTGGAATAACAGACACACCTATAGATGATTGTATTCTGTCTAATTCTGAGATATTGGATAAGTCACTGACGTCATATGCCGTCAAATAAGCTGCTCCCACCTCATCCGTAGTAAACAGCACCTTATTATTGTCGCTAATCCACGTATTATGTGTAAAAGCATTAGGTGTAGCTCTGGTAGCTAATAAGACCGTAGAGTCTTTAACAGCCACATCAACCACCGTAAATAAACCTGCATAGACTGCAGAACCCCATAGAGTGTCTCCTCTTACCATGCCATCATGGAGGTAGTAGTTATCGAAAATACCCACGTAGGTTGGATTCCAGGGATCGTCATTGAGATCAAATATCAACGCACCGCCGCCGCTTATGTTAGCTCCGAAAAGGTAACAGAAGCCATTTTCATCGATGTATAGGTTGTGTGCTGTCTTTAAAGTATCAAACCCACCTCCTGCAAGAGGAATAATTGGGTTCATAGTTTTGTAACGAGGGTTTACCTGGTTTACACTGTCCATGTCAATAATCAATATTCCATGATCTGGAATCGTGTTCCAGGCAAAAGTATTGTCATGAGTCACATAGGTGTAATGACTCCAAGTTTTTAAATCTCTCCAAATGCTATAAGGACCTTGAATGAATTGCTTCTTTTGAGGTGTTGCGGAAGAAATATCAACAATACTTACTCCTGCAGTTGTCCCCACTAATGCATATTCCTTGCCAGTCGTAGAATCCGTATATCCCCAAATATCGTTATTGTCGTTGGTATAGCTCGTTTGTCCTAATAGGCCAATGTTCATGTTTTGCCCATGTGTTAAAATGGATATAAAACATAATACGAGGAGGTGGATATATTTGATTTTCATTAAAAGTCTAAAGTTATTTGTGGTGCTTTTCCATCCGCGTCATACGCATCTTTATCCGAAACATCTTCGGAGGATTCGTCTACGTGGGATTCCAATAAAGTTTCGGCTTCCGGAGTTTCTAAGGGAGTCTCTTCAATATCTGACGTAATTTCTTCGATCAACTCTGGCTCAGGCAATGGGTCTAATCCAGAGATTTTATTTAGAGTATCTGTTGTTAATTGATTCCCCTTCGCTTTAATACCTTTGACCGAAATAAACTCGGTAAGCTCGACGGTCTCCGATTCTTTGAGTTCACCACCTTGCTTCCTAAAGACCATCTCAATTCTAGGGTACAAGTCGTTTGAAAGAAAGACAAGCTCACTTTTAGGATGCGCCGTAACAATGTTTTCTTCTTTATCGCCACCCTCCCAATCGAATCTTTTGACAAAATATCTAGACTTCTCACCATCAAAATAAACCGCGCTTAATGGTTTATGTGGTATTAGTTTTTCTAAGTACATCATATCCGCATCAAAATGAAGGGCCAATTCAGGCACGACAACTCTTAAGGTACCATTCTTAGACGCCACTAATAATCTGTCTTCTCCCCTAAAACTACCTAATAACCGACCTCGGTCATCGCCATTTAAACGCTGAACCGCGGAATCAAACCAAATTTTGCGCGCCTCAAGAGTACTCTCTCCTTTTTCTTTGAGTTCAATTCGTTTGATCGGAAACTTCGTTACGATATTTCCTTTTGAAGCCCTGCCTTTCACAGCTACTTGAGAAAAGTCGAGGTCAATTTTTAGCTTTTTCAATTTAGCGAGCTGTCGCAATGAAACCAGTACTTTTTCAGCTTCACCATTTGGATTAGCCGTGAAGTAAAGTAACACAGAAGATGGACTACCAAGGGTAAGTTCATACTCACGATCTCTAGTAATGCTCTGTACACTGAATCGTTTTACATAGCTAACCTTGGATGCTCCGTCTGAGTATATCGCATTATAGACTGTTCTGTCGTCGCCTTTTTTCCATACCGCTACATGTATGATTCCTTTACCAAAAAAGGCTTTATCCTTAACTTTGCTAACGCTGTACTTTCCGTCTTCACGGAATACGATAATGTCATCTATATCTGAACAATCACAGACATATTCTTCTTTTTTAATACCGATACCAACAAAACCCTCCGCTTTATTGACGAAAAGCTTTTGATTTCTAATCACCACTTTCGAAGCCTCTACGTTATCGAAAGTTGCAATATCAGTTTTGCGTTCTCTTCCCTTACCAAAACGTTCTTTTAAATCCTTGAAATAAGCAATAGCAAAATCAATAAGATTGTTCAAATCATGCTTTACAGCTTCAATTCGGCCCTCTAAGTCAAGAATTTTATCATTCGCTTTGTCCGAATCAAACTTAGAAATACGCTTGATTTTTATTTCTGTTAACCTAGCAATATCCTCTTGAGTCACGGCACGCATTAAATGTGCTGTAAACGGTTCTAATCCTTTACCTATGAAATCAATTACCTGATCCCAGGTCTCGGCGTCTTCAATATCACGATAGATTTTCTGTTCAATAAAAATCTGTTCCAATGATGCGAAATGCCATTGCTCATTAAGTTCGTTTAGTTTTATTTCCAGCTCTGCCTTAAGAATGTCCTTTGTGGATTCTGTACTTCTTCTAAGCACTTCGCTTACTCCAATAAACCATGGAGTATCCTCATGTATACTACAAGATAATGGTGCAATACTCACTTCACAGTTTGTAAAGGCGAACAAGGCATCTATCGTTTTGTCAGGACTTATGCCTGACGGTAAGTGGATGAGTATTTCCACATGCTCGGCAGTGTTATCTTCAATCTTCTTTACTTTGATTTTCCCCTTTTCATTCGCCTTAAGGATAGAATCAATGAGACTCTGCGTCGTAGTGCTGAATGGCACTTGTGTGATTACTAAGGTGTTTTTATCTAGCTGAGACATCTTCGCTCTAACCCGAACGCGTGAGCCTCTAATACCTTCATTATAATTTGAGAAATCAGCTTGACCTCCGGTAGGAAAATCAGGATATAACTTAAACGACTTGCCTTCTAATACTTTAACAGATGCGTCTACCAATTCTATAAAGTTGTGGGGAAGAATTTTGGTACTCAATCCAACGGCAATTCCTTCAACACCCATAGCAAGAAGCATCGGGAATTTCATAGGTAAATGAATGGGCTCGTTGGCACGACCGTCATAACTCAATTGCCAGTTCGTAACCTTTGGACTGTAGGCTACATGCAAGGCAAATTTCGTCAGTCTAGCCTCTATATAACGTGGTGCAGCAGCGCTATCACCAGTTAATATATTACCCCAGTTCCCCTGACAATCAATCAAAAGCTCTTTTTGGCCCATTTGAACCAAGGCATCTCCAATAGATGCGTCACCATGAGGGTGAAATCTCATGGTTTGACCTATGATGTTTGCTACTTTATGAAAGCGACCATCATCCATCTCACGCATGGAGTGCAACAACCTTCTTTGTACCGGCTTTAATCCGTCATTCAAGGCTGGGACGGCACGCTCTAGGATCACATAAGAAGCGTAATCTAAGAAGTAATCTTCGTACATTCCTGATACCCTGGTGATACGAGTTCCCTCCTCTTGGGTCTCTTGAGGCAGCATTTCCGGATCTAATCCGCTTTCTATTGGGGTCAATTCTTCACTCATTAGTTCAAGAGTTCTTCTTCAAGATTCTTTTCTACACGTAGATTTTCAATGATGAATTCCTGACGTGCTGGGGTGTTTTTACCCATGTAAAAGGTCAACAAGTCCTCTGATCGATAGTCCCTATGTATCATCACAGGTTCTAATCGAATATCCTTGCCGATAAAGTGCTTAAACTCATCAGGTGATATTTCCCCCAATCCCTTAAATCTAGTGATTTCCGGTTTCGGACCCAATACCCTTATGGCTTCATTTTTTTCGTCAGAAGAATAGCAGTACCTCGTTGCTTTTTTGTTTCGAACTCGAAACAATGGTGTCTGCAATATGTACAAATGGCCCTCTTTTACCAATTCCGGGAAAAACTGTAAAAAGAACGTAATCAATAATAATCGAATGTGCATTCCATCAACATCAGCATCAGTAGCTATTACCACGTTGTTGTAACGCAATTCATCTAACCCGTCCTCAATATTTAACGCTGCTTGTAGTAGGTTAAACTCTTCATTTTCATAAACGACCTTCTTCGTCAATCCAAAAGAATTCAATGGCTTTCCTTTTAAGGAAAACACGGCCTGTGTGTTTACGTCTCTACTCTTAGTTATAGAACCTGAAGCACTATCGCCCTCCGTTATGAAAAGCGTTGTCTCTAGTCTCCTATCACCTTTTGCAGCAGCCTTTGAATCACTCAAGTGAGCCCTGCAATCGCGTAATTTCTTATTGTGTAAACTTGATTTTTTTGCTCTTTCACGGGCGAGTTTTCTAATCCCTTGAAGATCCTTTCTCTCGCGTTCAGCACGTTGAATTTTTTTTAGAATAGCATCAGCTACTCCAGCGTTACGATGTAAAAAATTATCTAATTTTTCTTTCAAAAAATTAATCACAAAAGTCCTTACATGTATGGCTCCTGGAGCCATTTCTAAGGATCCTAATTTAGTTTTCGTTTGGGATTCAAAAACGGGCTCTTCAACTTTAATTGAAATGGCTGCAATAATGCAACTTCTTACATCCGAAGCATCAAAGTTCTTGCCGTAAAAATCTCTTATTACAGTTACGAAAGCCTCTCTCAGGGCATTTTGATGTGTTCCCCCCTGGGTGGTATGTTGCCCATTGACAAAACTATAGTATTGCTCTCCTTGCATGCGCTCACTGTGGGTGAATGCAACTTCAATGTCTTCACTTTTTAAGTGTGCTATGTCATGGAGGGTGTTTCCATCTAAATTATCCTGAAGTAGATCCTTAAGGCCGTTCTCTGAAAAGAATTTTTCACCATTTAAATAGAGGGTCAAACCCGGATTTAAATAGGCATAGTTCCAAAGCATCTTCTCCACATATTCCACCATGAATTTGTAGTGCAGGAAGATCTCTGTATCCGGACGGAAGGATATCTTAGTCCCTTTGCGCTGAGAAGACTCCATAATTAAATCATCCTCTGTCAGTTTACCTCGAACAAATTTCGCCCGTTTGGTTTTACCATCGCGGAAGGCCTGAACTATAAACTCTTGTGAGAGTGCATTGACTGCTTTCGCTCCTACGCCATTAAGGCCTACAGATTTCTTGAATGCCTTACTGTCATATTTTGCACCCGTATTGATTTTAGAAACTACGTCAACAACCTTACCTAGTGGAATTCCGCGACCGTAATCTCTTACGATCACCTGACCATCTGCGATTTTGACCTCAATCGCCTTACCTGCTCCCATGACATATTCGTCAATAGAGTTGTCAAGCACTTCTTTAAGAAGAATGTAAATACCATCATCTGGACTTTTTCCATCGCCCAGTTTTCCGATATACATACCAGGACGTAAACGGATGTGCTCGTCCCATTCTAAGGAGCGAATATTATCCTCAGTGTAGTTGGTTTCTTGTGACATAAAACTCAGATTCAAGAGAAATCCAATTTAGCACTTAGCACTACTTTTTCAAGGACAATTCAGATGAAACTATACAAAGGTTTTACACATTGAATCTAAAGTGCATAACGTCACCATCTTGGACGATATACTCCTTTCCCTCAACGCGCATTTTTCCTGCTTCTTTAACGGCAGCTTCACTGCCTAGAGTATCAAAGTCTACGAATGAAATCACCTCAGCACGAATAAATCCTTTCTCAAAATCAGTATGAATTACCCCAGCAGCTTGTGGAGCAGTAGATTCTTTTTTAATCGTCCATGCACGCACCTCTTTTTCTCCAGCAGTGAAATAGGTCTGAAGCTTTAAGAGCTCATAGGCAGCTCTAATCACGCGATTTACACCGGCGTCATCAAGCCCTAATTCATCGAGAAACATCTGCTTTTCATCATAGGTTTCCAAATCAGCAATATCAGACTCCGTGCTTGCAGCAATATGTAAACATCCAGCACCTTCTTCTAGCGCCATTATCCTTACGCGGTCTACAAAGGAATTACCCTGCTTGGCAGAAGACTCATCTACATTACACAAATACAATACTGGCTTATCTGTAAGGAGTTGCATTTCTGTAATTAAGACAGATTCTCTATCACTTCGTTCGAATGCACGAACATTTCGACCTTCCATTACAAAAGAAATCAAACGCTCCAGTGTAACCACATTAAGCTTTGCTTCCTTTTCGCCACTTTTCGCCATTTTCTTCGCCTTATCCAAGCGCTTTTCAATGGTGTCTAAATCTTTAAACTGAAGCTCGATGTCAATAGTCTCTTTGTCTCGAATAGGATCAATACTACCGTCAACATGTGTTACGTTTTCATTTTCAAAGCATCTCAAAACATGAATAATCGCATTGGTTTCACGAATGGTTGCTAAGAATTGATTACCTAAGCCTTCTCCTTTAGATGCGCCACGTACCAACCCTGCGATATCTACAATCTCAACATTTGCTGGCTGTATTTTTTGAGGATTCACCAATTCTGACAATCGCTCTAATCTAGCATCAGGTACAGTTACCTGACCTACATTCGGTTCTATTGTACAAAAAGGATAATTAGCCGCTTGGGCCTTCGCACTGGATAAACAGTTGAATAATGTACTCTTACCAACGTTCGGTAGACCGACAATTCCACACTTCATAATCTAAGCTTTAAGGCGGCAAAGATAATTGTATTCTTTGTTAGCAACGTGTGTATATAACAAGGAACTTAAAATTGATCCTCCACCTAGATTTAACGTAATTTTGAATCAAACAAGAAATCCTGATTTCCTCTCATGTCACAACAAAACCTCCAAGCGGTCGTATCGCAAGTTCGCAGAGATATAGTTAGAATGGTTCACGCTGTAAACTCAGGTCATCCTGGGGGCTCATTGGGCTGCACTGAATATTTAGTTTCTCTATATTTCAAGCATCTGAACCATAATTCTCAAGAATTTTCCATGAACGGTATTGGTGAAGACCTGTTCTTCTTATCTAACGGTCATATTTCACCAGTGTTCTATTCCGTTCTTGCGAGATCTGGCTACTTCCCAGTAAGTGAATTAGCGACTTTTAGAAAGCTCAATACAAGACTTCAAGGACATCCTACAACCCATGAGGGTCTGGAGGGAATTAGAATTGCCTCAGGATCCTTAGGACAAGGTATGAGCGTCGCTATTGGTGCGGCTGAAGCGAAGAAGTTAAACAACGATTCTTCATTGGTATTCACTTTACATGGTGATGGAGAGTTACAAGAAGGCCAGGTTTGGGAGGCTGCTATGTATGCCTCCGCAAAAAAAATTGATAACTTAATTTCTGCGATTGACGTCAACGAAAAGCAAATAGATGGTACCACAGACGATGTTCTCGCCATGGGTTCCTTGAGGGCTAAATTTGAGGCATTTGGATGGGATGTTTTAGATGTCGAAAATGGAAATGACCTAGACACCATTGACCAAGCAATCACTTTAGCCAAAGAGAAAACGGGAAAGGGAAAACCTATTTGCTTGCTTCTTCATACAGAGATGGGCAATGGTATTGATTTTATGATGGGAACACACAAGTGGCATGGGGTCGCGCCGAATGATGCTCAACTAGTAAGCGCATTAGCGCAAAACGAAGAAACCCTAGGCGACTACTAAAAACTTCCTTTTTGAAACGATTAGCTTCCATATTTGCCCTCTTGTTTTTCACTGTGCTTCAGGCACAGACAGACCAGTTAGAGAAAAAATCACCTCTAACACGAATATTATTTGTGTTTGATGGCAGCCAAAGCATGTATGGCAGGTGGGAAAGTGGAGCTAAAATCGACGTTGCCCAGCGGCTAATGGGACAAATGCTCGATAGCCTTCAAGGCATACAGGCAGATGGGAATTTTCAATTGGCTCTCAGGGTTTATGGACATCAAAAACCTGTACCTCCCCAAGACTGTTCTGACACCAAGCTTGAAGTTCCCTTTGGAAATGGAAATATTTATAAAATCAAGCGTGTTCTTAAGACGATTAAACCAAAAGGGACAACACCTATTGCCGGCTCTCTGATGAAATCAGAGAATGATTTTCCACCTTGTGAAGATTGTCGAAACATCATTATTCTCATTACCGATGGAGTTGAAGCCTGTGATGGTGATCCATGTGTGGTGAGTAAACGACTCCAGAAAAAAGGCATCATACTTAAGCCATTCGTTATCGGTATTGGACTAGAGGATGACTTTAAAGATAGTTTCGAGTGTGTGGGAACTTATTTTGATGCCTCTGATGAAAACACCTTCAAAAATGTACTAGGGGTGGTTATATCCCAAGCTCTCGACAATACCACTGCACAAATTAACCTATTAGACATCACCGGAAAACCAACAGAAACTAATGTGCCAATCATACTTTATGATCATACCAGCGGTAAGGTTAAAGAAGCATTTATGCACACGCTGAATTATAAAGGGCAGCCAGATACACTTGTTTTAGATCCGCTGATTGTTTATGATATGGAGATTCACACGGTGCCACCAGTAAGGGTTGACAGTGTGGTCATATTCAGTGGAACCCATACACATATAGGTGCGAATACCCCGCAGGGAGATCTTGAACTCAGGGCTTCGCCAAGGATTTCACAAAGTATCAGCTGCGTTGTGAAGCCCTCAGGAGGAGAAGAGATATTGCACGTCCAAGACTTTGGAACAACGCAACGCTATCTCAGTGGTACCTACGATTTAGAAATACTAACGTTGCCCAGAATTATTCAAAAAGGAGTTCATATTAAGGCTAGTGCCAAAACTACTATTGCAGTTCCCCCACCAGGAATGGTCACTATACAAACCGGCGTAAGCGGGTTTGGATCGGTATTTGTTCAAAGCGAGCACGGTTATGAATGGGTCGTAAACCTCAGTACGAGCAGCGAGCGTCAAGTTTTTCAGCTTCAACCAGGTCAATATAAAGTTATCTTCAGAAGTAAATTTGCCCAAGAAACGGGGTACAGTAAAAGTGACGAATTCAGAGTGAGTCCAGGCTCATCAACCATTGTGAAAATCAACTAAGATGAAAAAGTATACAGATTCAGGTAGCAAGGACACACGTTCAGGTTTTGGTGCAGGATTAGAGGAATTAGGTAATACTAATGAGAATGTAGTGGCACTATGTGCTGATCTCACAGGATCACTAAAAATGAATGCTTTTGAGGATCAACATCCGGATCGTTTCTTTCAAGTAGGCATCGCAGAGGCTAACATGATGGGAATCGCAGCTGGATTAACCATAGGTGGTAAAATCCCTTTTACGGGAACTTTCGCAAACTTCTCGACTGGACGCGTCTATGATCAGATTCGCCAAAGTATAGCATATTCGAATAAAAATGTTAAAATATGTGCATCGCATGCGGGACTTACGCTTGGTGAAGATGGGGCCACCCATCAGATTCTCGAGGACATAGGCCTCATGAAAATGCTTCCACATATGGTTGTT
>TARA_B110000261_G_scaffold19910_1_pt1 | contig 14978 bp, 13 predicted proteins | sample TARA_B110000261 | Tara Oceans TARA_B110000261 (sample SAMEA4397705) | marine metagenome | biome: Polar Biome; feature: [DCM] deep chlorophyll maximum layer (ENVO:01000326); material: water (ENVO:00002006), including particulate matter (ENVO:01000060) such as... | depth 20 m | reverse complement strand
TCCCCGGGCTTCCGTGTGTCTTCGGGGAGTCGTTTCACCTCTCGAATCCACGTGTGTGACACAGCTCGTCCCCCCCCGCGCGCAAACAAACACGACCCCGTCCCACACGCCTTCACGCCTACCTTCGCTGACCAAAGATATTTCCTTCATTTTCTATCCAATGTGCCTTTCACACACATCAACTAATTTAATCTCAATTTAATCACGTTCAGGTTCGAAGACATCGCCGACCCCAAGTACACCGCGGACAAAAACGCGGGCATCACGTTCGGCGAGGCCATGGAGACGATTCACGTCATCAAGGCTGGCGACGAAACGGTTTTGACCGGGATGGAAGCGCTGACCAGCCTTTACGACATCACCGGGATGGGCTGGCTGTTCAAGCTCGCGAAGCTCCCTCTTCTGTCCGGCGCCGCGGATATCGCGTACAAGATGATTTCGAAAAACCGCCAAGCCATGGGAGGCGCCGCGGACGGCTTGTTAGCCCTAGGAAGGATCAACATGGAAACCAAAGGCGAGGGGAGCTGTACGGATTTGGAAGGCGAGTGTCGGGAAAAGGCGCCGCCCGTGGACGAAGAAGCGGATGCGGCGGCGGCGGCGGCGGAGGAGCGGAGGGCGAAGTTGGCGGCGGAGAAAGCAACGGTTGCTGCGAAGTCACCTCCCGGGAAGAACCCTGCTGCTACGTCAAAGGGCGGTCTCGAAACCGCGGCGCGCGAGCCCTCGACTCCGTCGAGCGGGTCACTAAGCGACAGGCGGAACATCCTGGGCGTGTACGACAACCGACGAAGCATGAGCAGCGCTAGGGCGCTGCGCGCAGCGCCGGTTGACACGGAAACAGGCGAGCTCATCGACGAAGTTTTAACGATCCCGCTTGATGACGCCGAGTTGTCCACCGTCGCGAACGCCCTAACTGCGATTATCAAGCACTTCGGGTGGCAAGGCAACGTGGGAATAGGCCTCCCAGGGCAAGCCGTCGCGACTGATCAAGAAGCCGTGGGCGAGACCATCGACGAAAACGACATGGACCTGCAAATCGACAAGAGCATGCACGACAGCATGTACTCCATGGAGGACGGCGATGCCGCGTTTATGTTGTCGCAACGCAAGGAAAAGGATGACGCGAACCCCAAGAACTGGGGCAAGAGCAGGGTAAAGGCCGCGGAGAAGTACGCCGCGAAGAACCCGCTCGTGGCGAAAAACATGTCCACGCAGGCGGCGGAAGTAAGCGCTTCGTCCGATAGCAGGCAGTCGCGCCTGGAGATGGAGACATATCTGAAGAACGCAGTTGGACGGGACGTGGTTGTGATGACCGGTGCTGAGGCCACCGGGTACGGCGAGATGAGCTTTGGCGACGGCAAGGACCCGGAGAGTGTCGCGAGCGGAATAACGGTCTGCGTGACGCTTGGGAAAACAATCGGGATCTCGTTGTTCGACGACGGCGTGTTGGCGCACAACCCGAGGGATGTGGAGAGACAGGTCGCGACGTGGGACTACCCGCGGTGGGACGACGCCCCACTCCCACGACCGGTGTTACAAGAGGGCGACGTCGAGCCGCTGGAAGAGGAGTGGGACCGGTGGGCGGCAAGGGTGGAGCACTACCTTTCAAGGGTGGAAGCGGTTTGCAAACCGGACTCGTTCATCATCTGCGGCCGCGCCTCCGTTAGCTTCGACAAGTGGAGTGGGAAGATGCGGAATATCAACACTCCCGTGATTCGCGCCAAGCAAGGCCTGAACGCGGCGGTGCAAGGCGCGGCGCAGGGCGCGCGGGAGATTCTGACGCTGCGACGCGACACCGCCCGAGTGCGCGCCGCGATCGGCCACACCAAAGGGTTGTCCCCCCAAAAGCTCACGGATGAGATGCTTGGTGCGGTTTTCGACGAGTTTGATTCAGACGGAAGTGGGGCGTTGTCCCGTGATGAGCTGCAGACCGCTATCAACCGCTTAGGCGTGACGATCACGGAAAAGGAAATGAAGGAACTGTTCGTGGAGATGGACACGGAGATGTCCGGCGACGTGAAGCGAAACGAGTTCATCACGTGGTGGAAGGTACGTATTTCCATTTACCACGATCCGCCTCCCTGTTCGGCCCGATTACCCTGACTGTTTACTCATACACATTACGAGAGACTGACACTTTCTTTTTTATCGTATCAGGATTCCATCGGCGCGAGCGACGTGGAGATCATCCACACCATGGAGGAGTACACCCAGCTCATGGACGACGCCGCCGGTACCGGTCAGCTCACCGTGCTGATGGTGGGGGTGACGTACTGCAAGCCGTGCAAGGCGTTTTCGAAAAAGTACGGGGATTTCGCGGCGAGATTCAGCGACGCGCGGTTCATTAAAGTCTTCGGCAACGAAAACAAAGACATGACCACGCTGTGCCGGGACGAGCTGAAAGTGAAAAGCACACCCACGTTTTACTTCTTCAGGGACGACCAACAGGTGCACATGCACACGGGCGCGAACGCGGGGAAGTTTGAGAAGTTCATTTTGGAAGAAGCGCGGGAAGGCGAGCCGGGTTATGGGACGCCGCGGTTGTTTGAAGATCCTGTGGAGGACCCGAAGAAGAAGGAAGCTGAGAAAAAGGCCACCGAGGCGCCTGCGAGGTAACGGTTCGGACCACTTGAGAAAGTGTGACTAATTAGTCACTGGGAGTCATTCGGGACGGTCTAGTGCAGCCATATATTTTGGTTTGGTATTCTTGTTTTCTTTGCAAGATGGGAACTACACTGTATAGAGTTCAGCCCCCAAAGACGTCCATAACAATGAATTGAAATAAGCAGCGTACACGATAAAAGAACGGGCACTATCTCTGAGCATCTGACGTGATGTCTCTTCTCGCTCGCTCTCGTCTTACGTCGACCTCCTTACGTCTGAGAAAATCTTTACCTTCGACGTTTCCGAGACTGACTGATTCATCATTCAATCGTTCCTATAACTGCCTCGTCCAAGCTTGTGTTGCCAGAGGTGCGCGCGCGCGGGCGACGGGACGCGCGTGTGTTGTGTGCTTCTCTGTGTGCATTTGAGGAAAAGACATACGTTGAGTTGACTGTGGTGGTGTCGTCCGGTTGTGGTCAATCTCCCGAGCTCGAACAATGCTGACGCCCCATTCCCTCGGCCTGCATAAGATCCTTTCCTTGCTGTCACCGTTAGTGCGTCCTGTGGTGAACTGGAATGCGGAACGACGCTTGGCGAACGCGGTGAACGTGAGTGACATCCGGGACTGCGCGAAGCAACGCGCGCACAAGATGGTGTTTGACTACCTCGATTCTGGGGCGGATGACGAGGTTACTTTACGACGCAACAAAGACGCGTTCGTTGATTTGGAGTTCCACTACAAAGTCCTGGCGGGACTGAAACCTCCGCTTGATTTGTCCACTCGCGTTTTAGGCAACGACGTTGAGGTTCCGTTCTTCCCGTCGCCAACCGCGGGCAGTAAGATGTTTCACGCTGATGGGGAAATCGGGATCGCCAGGGCGGCGAAGAAAGTAGGCGCCATGTACTGTTTGAGTACCATGGGCACGACGAGTCCGCTAGACTTGGCGGCGAGTTTGGGAACGGATTCATCAGGTACGGCCTTGGGCGTTTCCCAAATCCGTCAACACGCTGTTTGCACATACTCGTACCAGAAGGAACGTCTTACCTCTGCCCTGACTGTTTGTCCATACATCGCGATATACAAGACTGACACTTTCTTTTTACAACGACGCGGATTCAGACCTCTCGGCCACTCCCCAACCCCCAAAAAGACTGTTCCAGCTCTACGTCTGGCGCGACCGGTCGCTTGTCCGCGACTTGTTAGCGCAAGCCAAGGAAAGCGGATTCACCAGCCTGGCGCTGACCGCTGACTTAACCTGGTACGGCAACCGCGAAATGGACACGCGGAACGGCTTCACGGTACCTCCGAGTTACTCTTCTTCGCAAGTTTTGCAGGCGCTGAAAAAACCAGCGTGGAGTTGGGATTTCCTCGCAAACGACGAGTACGCGTACGCGGCGCTTGACGTCGCGGTGAGGGCGCGGCAAGAACGGGCGGCGGCCTGTTCCGTGGGTAATACGTCTACACGTAATCATCCGGAAGCCGAAGAGCCCCTCCCCACTGACCGCAGAGCGCAAGTGTCTTTCATCCGCGACGCCTTCGACCCTTCATTCAACTGGAACGACGCGGAGTGGCTTTGCGACGAGTGGGGTTCAGTCGGGCCGGTGGCGTTGAAAGGCGTGGTGCGGCCGGACGACGCTTCGCGCGCGGTGGCCTCCGGTACGGGCCTTTCCCAATCACCACATTCTGCCTCCCTGATTGCCCATACAAGACTGACATTTCCTTTTTTACAATCAGGGTTCGACGCGGTGTGGGTATCGAACCACGGGGGACGGCAGCTAGAAGGCGCGGTGGCGCCGATTGACGTGTTGCCTTCCATAAGGGGCGCAATGGGGGGCACGGAGGCGTGGTGCGCGGCTAAAAATGTGGCCGATTCAGTTCGAAAAGGTGGCGGCGGCGACGCGGAAATAGCGACCGCCGTCGCGCAGCGGGTTCCAGATATGAAAACCTCCCTCAGAACCGGCTTACCCGTGGAAATTATTTTGGACGGAGGCATCACTCGCGGCACGGACATCGTCAAAGCGCTGGTGCTCGGCGCGGACGCGGTGGGGTTGGGGAAACCGTTTCTGTTCGGTTTGTGCGCGGGTGGCGAGACCGGCGTGCGGAAAGTTTTTGAAATTCTGAGGGAAGAGACGGAACGCGCCATGGGGTTGTTAGGCGCCGGTTCCGTTCAAGACCTGCGCGAGGCTAATTCTGGGAAACGCGAGGACGAGAAATTCGTTCGACGACGGAGCACTGGCCGGGGCCGGGACTTCCGGGTTTAGGCCCCCCGGGGGGATGTGGTGACTTTAGGTAGTTGTACGGTAACGTAGTACCTAAGGTATTTCTTTTCTGTGCAGAAGACTTCCCCGGCGCTTCCAAATAAATGTACCTCTCGACTTGGTGATCGCGTCCTTCTGCGTCACACTCGGTCGGCGCGAGTTATTTGCCTGGCCTGGCCTGGCCTGGCGTGCATACCATTCAGGTGTGTCCAATGCCCGCGATGTCTTCGTGCGTCGCGCCTCGCGTCGGCGGCGCGTCACCTGGCGCGCTCGGGTTTCGAGGGTGCCGAGAATTTCTCGGACGCGCCGCCCTTCGTCACGATTTCGCGTCATCGTCATCTGCGGTCCGACGTCATCCCTCAAAGCCAGAACGTAATCGTCACAGACTTAACTACACGCAAACAAACGCCGCGTCTATGGGCTGGCCCAAGCGAATCGCAGGCGCCGAGTCCTGGAAAGGCGTCAAGTTCGACGAGTTCACGTTCGAGTTGAAGAAGTGTAAGGATGGAACCGAAGCGGAGCGCTTCGTGAGGAGTTTTTGTTTCTCCGACGGGTTGACCTCCGAGTTTTGCGAAAGCGCTTTGGACTTGGTAGTCCTGGCACATAACCAGAAACGCCCGGTTGAGGAAACCGCGATGCTCACGGACCTAGCCACCGCGCTGTTACGCGAGTTCCGGAAACGAACAAGCGCGCCGGAGGTTTTCCTGGCGGACGAGTTGCTGCGAAGGTTTACTTCCGAAGATTTAGCGGCGGCGAAGGACGGCGACAGAGAAGCGGCGGCGAGACTAGCGGGCACGCGCCAAGAGTTAAGGCGCGTGTTTCTGGAAGGATTTGCCCCGCGATTGAACCCAGGCGGTGCTGGGTTCACACAGGGGCTTTCGCGAAGTGCGGAAGATGAACAACACGCTACGGGCAAACAGGCGTCGGTATCGCGTTCCAAATTCCTGACGCACTTGGAAAAGTGTAAAAACAGGGCGGCGGATGACGCGCGGCGGCAAAGGAGCGTCGCGAGCGCCGCGATTGACGCGAACGAATTGGAGGTCCAGGAGTACGTCGACCCGATGGACGAGCTACGCGTTTCGGGTGAGGCGTTGCGGGAAACCGCACGAAGGGCGGAGATGCTGCAGGAGATGTTCCGAACGGGGGTGATGCGGGGGGAGACGATTGGGGGTGACGAGACGAAGCACGCCGATTGACGGAAGAAAAAGGGGCAGAGTATTGCGTGATCTTTAAACAGCCCTCCGTGTTTTCGCGCCGACACGGACACGACGTGAAAGACGTGGGATATAGTGCTACAGGGTCCCGTATCGAGTCGTTTACACACAAACGCGACGGACGGTTTTCATTTGTTCTTACCAAGCTCCGCTTTGAGGTGTTTGATTTCGTGCTCCGCGTCCGCGACCATGGATTCCGCGGCGAGGTCGCCGTCCAAGCCGGCGCTCGCGACGACGCCCTCAACCTTCCCGTAAAACGCCTTCATGCCAGCCGCATCCTCCATCATTAACGGCTTGCCTGATTGCTTCTCAACGGAAACGAGGGCCTCGTCCAGGGCCTTGCCCAGCCCGGAGACGTCCTCCAAACCCATCGCCCGCCGTTGCGCCGCCGCGAAAGCGAGGTACTCTCGCGCGCTTTGCCCAGCCTCCACGCCGCTCGCCAGCGTCGCGTCGATGCGCTCCTCCGTGGTCATGATGCCGAGCTGTGTGACCGGGAAGGGTATAGGGGGATAGGTCAGATTAACGTATGAGCGGGGAGAGGTGGGGTGATGCGTTACTCGTTATGCGTTGGATGTTGTGCTCCGCTCGCGAAAAAAACCGAGGGCAACTTTTTGTGGCACGTTTTCTTTCACCCCAAAACCGTGCTTCGAACGGCCGATCACGCCAAGCTCGTGTTCCTCGTCTCCGGTGTCCCACGATCCCTCGACACGCGACGTGCGTTGCTTGAAACCGTGCATCAACCTACCTTCCCCATGATAGCCCGCCGTTTTTCCGCGTACGCCTTGATCGCGTTCCGGTCCCCGTCCACCGGTACGGCCAGGTCCTTGGTCGCATCAAGCAACGCGCGGAATTGCTTTTGCTGGTTCAGAAACACATCCTTCACGATGTCCGGGCCTTCCGAGGCGTACCCTCGCTGGTACGCGTGGGTACACGCGGGGGACACGGCACGCCTCGCGTGAGCCGCGAAGCTCTTGGTCACTACACGAAGCATCGTGTCAAGTGTTTCGTGAGTCACGAAACACGTCGCGGAGACGCGCGGCGGGGAGTACCCGGTGCGTACCGATGCGCGACATCGGACCCGTTAAAAAATCTGGCGGTGGTGCGCAGCGCGATATCCGATTTTCTGTTAATCCGCATCGTCGCCTCATCACTCCATCACACCCGTCGGAACGGCCGTTCGTGCGCCGGAAAGTGTGTTTGACGCGACGCGAAGCGGTCACGCGCGATGCCGTCCAAAATTCCCGAACCGTTCCACCGGAACTACACCTGGGACGCGCTGGTTTTCGAAACGGACGGGGGACAGTAAGTACACACCGACGCGAACCGCGATGCGTCAAATTCGGCGGTTAGGGTTGCCACGCGATGCGCAGAGTTTTTATCCGTCTCGACGGCACCGGAACCCGCGTCGTTTCACACGCCACGAGCGGACGTAAACACCCTTACTTCGCGGTGAGGGACACACCACACACGAGAGGACGGGAGTGTCACGCGAACCAACGCAACCCGCTCTTGATTACGAGGTCGTCCGCGTAAACGCACCAGCGCGAACACTACGCATGAAACGTGCAAACGTTTCATCCTGCAGAGCTAGAGTTTCCTTACCCTAACCATTATTCCCACAATCAACCCTTTCAAAAAACCAGCTACGAAGGCTTCGTCGCGGACGACGGCCAGGTGGACAAACTCGGGTGTTTCGCGTTCGCGGACGGTGACGTGTACGAGGGGCATTTCCTGGACGGCGAGATGCACGGGTTTGGGGCGTACAGTTGGGGCCACGACAAATCGTCGTACTTCGGCAAGTGGGACAACAACCAGCAAAGCGGGTGCGGGGTGAAGTTCTTCGCGAACGGTAGTGTTGAGTTCGGGGAGTGGAAAGAGGACCAGTACCTGGGGCAGTATACGGGGGTTTGTGGAGCACAAGAGAGCTACGGCGCCATGAACAACGCCATCGACGTGGCGCAACGCGCGAGGATGTTTAAATACAAGCCGGACAGCGAAGTGACGCTTCAAAAGAACGGGTTCACCATGCACCAAGACCCGATTGTGTACCAATCCGGCACGGAGTGGCAGATGCCGGGGTGGCGCGGGGAGATGTACCCGGCGCCTTCCGCGGAGGAGCTGGAAAAAAACCACCCGCGGTTGTACGCGCAGATGCAGCGGCACAACGAAATCTGGGAACGGGCGTGGCGGTATTACAACCTGGATTTGCAGGACGCGCTTGCGTTTGGGATTGAAAAAAGGGCGAAGGACGCGGCTGCGGCGGAGCAAGACGCGCTAACCGCCTCACTTGCTCCGGAAGCACAGGAGGACTACGACGAGTACGGGGAGTACGACGAGGAGGTCACAACGGAAACGAAAAAGAAAAAGAAGAGCAGCAGCGGGGGGAAAAAGAAAACCGTCGGACCGGCGTCGCTGACGCTTTCCCTGCGCGGCGCCGGACTCGCCGTGGAACGCGCGTTCGCCAGCGCGTCACGGGCGGCGCTTCGGCGACCTGAAATTGCGGCGTTCGCGGAACGGCGGGCACAGAAAAGGGCGGAGCGGGAGACACGAAAAAACGAGGGACAGAGGAACAGTGGGCCGTTTGCGTCGCTTTCGCTTTCGTTGCCGTTTGGGCGTTGAAGGTTGACGAAAAGCGTCAAGAAAAAGAACACACTTCGTAAGGGTTTAATAAATCCGTACGGTACATCAATTTTTACAACAACCAGTACTCCCTATACACCGTACGAACACGGTTTCAGCTCGGCGTACTCATCCGCCCACACGCTGTTCGCGTCAACGGACCCGCTCTCCTCCGCGTGCCTCGACAGCGGCCCGCGCGCGCCGCCGCGCCCGCCGCCGCCGCCGCGCTCGTCCAAATGGTTCCCATCCTCCGTGTCCCGTCGTAACCTATCCACGGTGAAGTGTTGTCGCGCACTAAGTGGGACGTACACGCTGAAATCGGTACCGAAGTCGGACGTGTATTGCGTGGGTTCCCAGTCAGGCGCGGTTGTGTTGGTAGATGTGGCACCGGCACCGTGCGCTGTAGAAGCGGCATGCATGTTCACGGGGTTCACCATGGATTTGCGGGCTTGCGCCCCCCTGGGGGTTTCGCCACCCAAAACCCCGACCGATTGGGAACTCTTGGTGTACCGGGACCACGTCGCGGGGTTGTTGGTGGTACCGGACGAAGGCTCTCGGGCCAGCGAGTCCTCGTGCCAGTTGCCTGGGGAAGCGTGGTGGAAAGTAGAGCGCGGAACGTCAGCGTTCGAGTGATTTTGGAAAGACGACGTTAGGACGGAAGACTCGCGGAAGCGGCACGCGGCCACGAATTCGGCAACGCACCCATCAGGGTCTTGGCATTATAGCTCCACATCCGGGCTTCCATCGCCATGGTGGCCAACCAACACGCCAGGCGGTCGGGGGGACAATGGCGGGCCGAACGGGCGAATTGAAAGAAAGTGATTTTCTCTTTTTCTGGGAAGGATGCCAATCGAGGCGCCATTTGTGCATGACGCGATAGCGGCGCGCGGGAGTATCCGCAAAAGCCTTAGGTGCGATGGGATGGAAGCGATGCTCACACGATAAGTTGAAACATAACTGCGTGGTATGCAGCCCCTGCCCGCACGGCAAGGTGAAAGGCGAGTGCGTGGCGTGCAGCCCTTGCCCGCACGGCAAGGTGAAACGGAAGTGCGCGGACTGCAACCCCTGCCTCACAGTATTAAGCGGAAATCCAACTGCGCGGAATGCAACCCCTGCCCCCACGGCAAGCGAAAACACCAATGTGTGGAGTGCAACCCCTGCCCACACGGCAAGCTGAAAGGCGACTGCGCGGAGTGCAACCCCTGCCCTCACGGGAAGCGGAAGTACAACTGCGCGGAATGCAACGCCTGCCCGCATGGCAAGGTGAAAAGCGACTGCGTGGACTGCAACCCCTGTCCGCACGGCAAGCGGAAAGGCAACTGCGTGGCGTGCAAGGGTTGCCCCCACGGCAAGCTGAACAACTGGTGCGCGGAGTGCACCCCCTGCCCTCACGGCAAGGTGAAAAGCAACTGCGCGGAGTGCAACCCCTGTCCTCACGGCAAGGTGAAAAAACACTGCGCGGAGTGCAACTCCTGCCCTCACGGCAAGCTGAAACTCAATTGCGCGGAGTGCAACCCCTGCCCTCATGGTAAGCGGAAAGACAATTGCGCGGCGTGCAACCCCTGCCCTCACGGCAATCGGAAAGGCCGCTGCGCGGAGTGCAAGCGCCTTCGCGCGACGAGTGATTGATACCTTCGAAGGTAAATAAAATACGGACGGTGATGACGAGAACTTCGGACGCGAGCTGCGAGTTATTACTAGTCTATATCGCTCGATGCATGACAACCTACACGTTTCAATACTCATCATCCCCAAGCATCGCGACTTCGGGCATATCCCGCGGATTCTCGATGACTGGTTTCTGCCTCTGCGCGGACGACGCGAATCCCCCGAAACCGGTTTTCATGGGCAATGCTCCGTTCGCCCCGTTCGCCCCGTTCGCGCCGTCGTCATCTTTCTCCCCCCTCGACCGCCCCGCGTGGAGTTCGCGTTTGATTTCCGGCCCCATCAGGTAGTGGTGCTGGTAGTCCACTAATTTTCGCAGTCGGGTTTTGTCTTCGGCACGGATTTGGGTTTTGTACCGTTGTACGAAGGTTAAAAGGGACTGGTGCCACACCACCGGTACTTGTTTGGTTTCGTTTTTGAACCGCAGAAAGTGGTCCACCAAAGCGTCGATCACCCTGAAGGGCAGGGCGTACTTTTTGTCCAGCAAAACTCGCAAAAAGAAAGAAGTCGTCCCCGCGTACGGAAGCTCGGCGAGCTTTAACAACGCAGCCGCGCTGTGCAGCATGGGTATGCTGCCTCTGGTGAGCACTGAGGACAGCACCACCGCCTCACGCAAGGTACACGTCCGTGACGCGCACAGGGGAATCAAAATGCCTTTGAAAAAAGCAGCCGGCTTGAACGTGGCTTTGCGCAAACTCTGGTAAAGCGCGAAGTGTAACCGTTTGTGTTCCGCGATGTCGTCTCTTACTCTGGGCAGTAAAACAAGCGAGTAGAACCTCTGAGCCATCCGCGCATTCAAGTTAGACGCGAACAACCTGGTGGCTTGGTACATCGCGTGCGGGCTCCACTTTTCGGGCGCGGTTAGGTACAAAACCTCTTCCCAGTTGCTCAACGCGGGGATGATTTTAAACGCTTTCGGGATCTTTCCAACGGTGTACCGCCGAAGCAGCTCGCCAACCTGCTTGTACACCTCAACCACCCGCTGATCGACACCGTCTGGTATGGGCATTTGGTCTCCAAAATCGGTATCGCCGCCGCCTCTGGTGTCACCCGATTCTTTCGCCGCGATTTTTTCCAAAATTATATCCGCCAGCGTTCGCTCTTTTCCGCTCTTCGGCGCCGCGAACGCCGCGAGCGCCGCTTCGTCTTCCGCGGTTAACGTAACGTCCTCGTAGTACTCACCGCTAGCGTCGTGTGAAGGTCGCGCGGTTTCGTCGTCGAAATCGACAGTGTCCTCACCAAAAACACCCGCGCGCCGCGCCGCCATGATTGGATTGACATCATCATCGACTTCGTCATCGGATGAATCTTCCTCCCGAATCGCGTGCATCAGCGACTTACCAAGCGTGTTTGCGGCGACCGGGCGGTCACCGGCGACAACGCCCTCATCATCCCCCGCCTCCACGTCCTCCAACTGCCTACGCGCCTGTAACAGCACCTTGTTGGACATCGCGTCCGTCATGAACTCGTCCACCTCGGGCTGGCGCTCGCGTTTCTTCACGCGGCCTTTGCCCTGCGCCAGGGAATCGTTCGCGATCTCATCGGAAAGAGGGATGTGCTTCTCCTTCTTGCCGGCTTTGCCCTTGTACGGCATGGCGGCCGGTGGGTGCCGTAGCCGGGGGTGGCACGCGCACGGGCGCGCGGGACGCGAGCGCGGACGTGTGTGACGAGGAGAGCGACACGCGAAGGCAGTCGGCGGCGGTGTCGGAAAAGCGGCGGCCGGCCGGCCGCCAACTCCACAAAATTTTCTCGAGAAATCTCGGAAACCACGAAAGGAAAACGTCACCTCAAAGCTAAGACTCCCTCTTCGCTTGGAAAACACACTTCGAGGCGCGCGGCACGCACGACTGACGGGGAGTGAGGGAATGAAGCGGTGCTTGCACGGGAGGCAGAAACACCACTGCGCGGCGTGCAACCCCTGCCCCCATGGCAAGCGGAAGTACGGCTGCGCTCAGTGCAGCCCCTGCCCTCACGGCAAGCTGAAACACGGCTGCGAGGCGTGCAGCCCCTGTCCGCACGGGAAGCTGAAACAGGGCTGCAAGGAGTGCACGGCCTGCCCCCATGGGAAGATGAAAAACCGCTGCGCTCAGTGCAAACCCTGCCCCCACGGCAAGCTGAAACGCAGCTGCTTGGCATGCAGCTCTTGCCCTCACGGCAAGCGGAAAGGCAACTGCGCTGACTGCAACCCCTGTCTGCACGGCAAGCTGAAACGCCACTGCGCTGACTGCAACCCCTGCCCTCACGGCAAGCTGAAATACGACTGCGTGGCGTGCACCGGTTGCCGTCACGGCAAGCTGAAACGCCACTGCGCTGTGTGTAAGTCAGCACGCGCTGAGCGGTCAACTTCGCCCGAGATCAAGCTCGAGCCCGAGATCAAGCAAGAGCCGTTCACGATCCGCGGCTACTTCGGCTTCGGCGAGTAACGCAACACGCGGGGAGAACACTTTACACGCTGACAGGTTTCATGTAGACAAACTAAATACACTACTGATGATGATGCTGCTATTCCAACCGTAACTCCTGATGGACCCTGAAATAGACAAACTAAATACACCACGGACAGACGGAAGACTTAAATACAAGTTGTATGATAGACCACACTACTCCTCTCCGCCAACCCTTCCTTCACCACTTTTCCCTCTCCACCTTCACTCCCTGTCCCAGAAACTTTTTCCCCCACCGCCGGCAGTACTCGGCGTCCATTTTCAGGTGGTACGCCTCCGTGGACGGTCGCCACGTGTTCCGCAAGTAGCTCCCGGAACCCCACGGCCTTTGGTGGCCGTTGCTTTTCGTGGCCCGGTACGCCGCGAACAACGTTCGGTACCCCACCGCGTACCCCAACACGTACAGCAAAACTATTACCCCGCAAATCAAATCCACCCCGTCCGCGGACGCGTCATCGAACTGACACTGCAACTCATCGAGGGTGTCTTTTAAACACCCCCGTTTCGGCCGCGCGACGTGATACGCGACGCAGTCGCCCACCAAAATCAGCATCAACACTGACGACACCGATTCGCTGACGTAGTCCATCACGGTTTTGAACGGCAGCCGGGGAATGTGCCCCACCGTGGTCCACTGCACGGCGTAGATCGATAAAAATAAAACGGCGCACAGCGCGACTCGGTTCGCGAGATCGGACGGCTCCACCGCATAACCCACGAACCCGAAAAACGCGATCGTGTACATGGGCTGAATGCCGTTGTGCACGTAAAATGTGCTGCTTCGCTTGATGTGGAAAGAAATGAAATAATCAGGCATCTGGTCGCCCTCTTTGAAACGCAAATCGTTCGTGAACCGAGATGGCGGGTCGTGGCCGCCGACCGCGACGCTCACCCCCGCGAGCTCGTAATCGTTCGAATTTTGCGCCGCGCCGTCAACGTCGATGTGCTGATACGCGCTTTCGTACTTATCCACTATACTTTTCAAGTTAGGCCTGCGTAGAGATAGTCGGATGTCTTTGTCGAACTCCGGGCGCTTTGCGCCGAAAACGACGATTGATAAATCAACCCTGGTCGAATCAAACGGAAACGACCGGAACCGTTCCATGTCCGCGGAAATGTCGAAACCCTCTTTCAAGCTAACGGGAAAGGTCATCGCGATCCGGCCGTCCGCGGGGCGGTGTTCCTGACTGGTGTCGTACCCGTAGAACCTTGGAACCAACTCGTACGCCTCCGCGGCGCCTAAATCGAAACCCGAACACCCATTCAAACGCGGTCGCCATAAGTTTTGAGGTACCGCCTTCGTGAACGTGGGAAACCCAACCACTCGGTCGTCCGTCCAGTACATCTCGATGTTCGCCGTGATCCGAAACGTTTCCTTACCATCACTCGCCACGACTTCCCACTTCTTGAGCTGCAACACGATCTCCACCACGACAGGGTTGTTGTCGTTTTTGCTGATCCGCATTGAAGGAGGTAACGGGCGGTCGGGGGGGGGAACGGGCGCTCGTCCCACGGGAAATCGGGGTCGTCCCACGGGAACAACGGTGCGGGTGCGGCATCCGCGGGGGCGTCCGACGCGCTCATCGCGACGACGCGCGTCGCGGCGCGGAGCGCACCGCTTCTCTGCCAACTAACAACCGAAGAAACGTTATCCAATTTAGTATCGGAACGGCCGCCGAAAACGCGGTCGAAAAAAAAGCTACGACTCCCCTCTTCGGTGGACGACACACTTCGAGGCGCGCGGCACGCGACGACTGACCGAGAGTTATGGCAAAGAAGCGGTGCTTGCACGGGAAGCAGACAGATTGGTGCGCAGAGTGCAACCCCTGCCCCCATGGCAAGCGGAAGTACGCCTGAGCTAAGTGCAACCCCTGCCCGCACAGGAAGCTGAAACAGGGCTGCGTGGCGTGCAACCCCTGCCCTCACGGCAAGGTGAAAGGCAGCTGCGTGGCGTGCAACCCCTGCCCTCACGGAAAGGTGAAAAGAAACTGTGCGACGTGCAACCCCTGCCCTCACGGGAAGGTGAAAAGTAACTGTGCGACGTGCACCCCTTGCCCGCACGGCAAACAGAAAGGCGACTGCATGAAGTGCAACCCATGCCCCCACGGCAAGAAGAAAAGCAACTGCGCGGCGTGCAACCCCTGCTCTCACGGCAGGCTAAAATACACCTGCACGG
>TARA_B110000261_G_scaffold63290_1_pt1 | contig 15082 bp, 8 predicted proteins | sample TARA_B110000261 | Tara Oceans TARA_B110000261 (sample SAMEA4397705) | marine metagenome | biome: Polar Biome; feature: [DCM] deep chlorophyll maximum layer (ENVO:01000326); material: water (ENVO:00002006), including particulate matter (ENVO:01000060) such as... | depth 20 m | reverse complement strand
ACTCATCTGCATAAACTTGAATATCATCTTGATTGACTGTATTGGCCGGCCATAACCCAAATACTGCGGTAGCCGTTAGCTGCCCTTTTTCGATGAGCTCTTTTAGCATCACTTGCGCATCATTAAATAACTCAGTCGCGACTTTTCCTACTACTGTGTCACTAAGTATCTTGGGGTACTTTCCTGCAAGATCCCATGTAACAAAAAAGGGAGTCCAGTCGATAGAATCTAGCAATAACTCAAGTGGATAATTGTCTAACACTTGAACCCCCAGAACGCGAGGTATCGGCGGGGTGTACTGCTGCCAATCCATTACGGGGCCAGCCTCTTTAGCTTCGACATAAGTAAGAGCGGCATTTCTTGGTTTTCGATTGATCATCCTAGCGCGAACTTGCTCGTAATCTGTTTGGATTTGAGTAACATAGTTGTCTCGCTCCTCTTTATTGAGAAGCTTGCTGGCCACCCCGACAGCCCTAGAGGCATCAGGAACATAAATTGTTTGATTTCGATGATAGTTAGGATCAATTTTAACCGCTGTGTGCGCTTTGGACGTAGTTGCTCCACCAATGAGAAGCGGAAAATTTAAGTTTTGACGCTCAAGCTCGCTGGCTATATGAACCATTTCATCCAGAGAGGGCGTGATAAGCCCAGATAGGCCAATAATATCTACGTTCTCTTGTATGGCAGTCTCTATAATTTTTTCAGCTGAAACCATGACACCCAGATCAATCACCTCATAATTATTGCAGCCAAGGACTACTCCAACGATATTTTTACCAATATCGTGGACGTCACCTTTTACTGTGGCCATCAATATTTTCCCATTATTTTTTGCCTTCCCCCCTTTTTCGCTTTCAATAAAGGGTTGAAGGTGAGCAACCGATTGTTTCATTACTCGAGCAGATTTGACCACTTGCGGGAGAAACATTTTTCCCTCCCCAAATAAATCGCCCACTACATTCATTCCATCCATTAGGGGACCCTCAATCACATGGAGGGGTCGTTCTGACTTAATGCGGCACTCTTCGGTATCTTCGATGATATAAGTAGTTATTCCTTTAACTAAGGCGTGTTCTAAGCGTTTTTCAATTGGCCATGAGCGCCATTCTATATCTGATTTATTTTCTTTATTAGGCCCATCGACATGATAATTTTGAGCTATAGCGACGAGATTCTCTGTGCTTTCAGGTGAAAGGTTTAGAATGACTTCATCTACTTTTTTGCAGAGCTCTTCAGGGATCTCACTATAAACTGTTAACTGTCCCGCATTAACAATACCCATGCTTAAACCAGCACGAATGGCATAGAGGAGAAATACTGAATGAATGGCTTCCCTTACTGGATTATTTCCACGGAATGAGAATGAAACATTGCTAATCCCCCCAGATATCAGAGCGAGAGGCAGGTTCTGTTTAATCCATCTAGTACTTTCAATAAAATCGACTGCATAGTTGTTATGCTCCTCTATACCTGTTGCAACTGCGAATACATTTGGATCGAAGATTATATCTTCCGCATTAAACCCAACTTCATTTACCAAGATGTTATAGCTGCGCTGGCATATTTCTTTTCTACGTTCTAGGCTGTCAGCCTGACCTTTGGTGTCAAAAGCCATAATTACAACAGCTGCCCCATATTTTTTACACAATTTTGCTTGCCTTACAAAAGGCTCTTCGCCTTCCTTTAGGCTAATAGAGTTTACAATACATTTTCCTTGAACCCACTTTAGGCCTGCCTCGATGACGTCCCATTTAGAAGAGTCGATCATCAATGGAACTTTTGATATGTCTGGCTCAGAAGCAATTAACTTAAGAAAAGTAGTCATAGCATGATGCGCATCGAGCATGCCTTCATCCATATTGATATCGATGATTTGGGCACCATCTTCTACTTGTTGACGCGCTACAGCTAAAGCTTCTTCATACTCCCCATCTAATATTAATTTTTTGAAACGAGCGGAGCCTGTAACATTGCAGCGTTCCCCTACGTTTACAAACAAGGAGTCTTCATAAATAGTATAAGCTTCTAGTCCAGATAGGCGGCAGGCGGGCTTTATCTTGGGTATCAGGCGAGACTTAAACTGTTTGACGCTATCCGCGATATCCTTAATATGCTCTGGTGTTGTTCCACAGCAACCACCAATAATGTTAACTAATCCAGATTCAGCAAATTCAGCAACAATTGCTGTCATTTCTTGTGGAGTTTGATCATATTCACCAAATTCATTTGGCAATCCAGCATTAGGATGTGCGCTAACAAGGGTGTCGCAAAGTCGAGACAGTTCCTCTATATGAGGTCTAAGCTCTTTTGCTCCCAGCGCGCAGTTAAAGCCAATAGAGAAAGGTTTTGCGTGAGCAACTGAATTCCAAAAAGCTTCAGGTGTTTGCCCTGAGAGCGTTCTTCCGCTAGCGTCTGTAATAGTCCCTGATAACATGATTGGTAAATCGAAACCCAGTTTTTCGAAGGCTAGCTTTACTGCAAAAATTGCTGCCTTCGCATTTAAAGTGTCAAAGATTGTTTCTATTAATATAATATCGCTGCCGCCAGCAATAAGCCCTTCGGTTGCTTCGATATACGTTTCTACCAGCTCATCAAAACTAGTATTGCGTGCAGCGGGATCATTAACATCAGGAGATATAGATAATGTTCGACTGGTTGGACCTAAGACCCCAGCAACCCATCTAGGTTTTTCTGGTGTAGCAATTTGATCACAGGCCGCTCGTGCAAGCTCGGCGCCAGTTTTGTTTAGCTCATATACCAATGATTCCATGCTGTAATCAGCAAGAGAGACTGAAGTAGAATTGAATGTGTTGGTTTCAATAATATCGGCACCAGCTTTTAGGTAGGCCAAATGTATATTTTGAATGATATCCGGTTGAGTTAAAGAGAGAAGGTCATTGTTGCCCGCCACCGCTTGATTAAAAGACTTGAAGCGCTCACCCTTATAGTCGGATTCATTAAGCTTATGCCTTTGAATCATCGTACCCATAGCACCATCAAGAATTAAGATTCGATGGAGTGATTCTTGGTATAATTTTTTTATACGAATATCGCGATTGTTCAATTTTTGGTCCATAATTTTTTTATACTATTTTTTTCAGCAGAAGCATTAGGATTGTGAAAGAATTCTAATAGCTCTTTTGCTGTAATAGTATTGCTTAATAGGTAAGGATTTTATCATGTTACTTAATCTATATCAAAATATTTTGATATAGATTTTGTTAGACTGCATCTTATATCTTTTGATCTGTGGAGATTAAATATTTTTATAGAACCTTCCATATCAAGAAATGAGAGTATAGTTTAACAGGAATAGACTTTGGGCATCTTAAATTTTGGAATCAATTAATATTCTTTGCATTGCCCTTATGTACACATAAAATAGCATCTTGCCCCAGTTGAGTTGATTGTCGATATAAGGTAAGAATGTTAAAGTAAAGCAACCAGCTTGATTAGATAAAACTTTAGGTAAATAAATAATTTTAGGCACAAAAATGTTAAATATCACCATCACAGAATCCGCGCAGAAGTATCTTGCCGAGCTACTTGTTAAGCAAGATACAAGTGGTATTGGAATCCGTATGTTTGTTTCTGACCCGGGAACACCTAAAGCTGAAACTTGTATTGCCTATTGTCGTCCTGGTGAAGAGAAAGAAGATGATACTATCATGGAATTTACTGGCTTCAAGGCTTATTTTGGACAGGCAAGTCTGCGATTTTTAGAGGAGGCCACGGTAGATTACTCTGATGATAAGTTTGGCGGCCAGCTAACAATAAGAGCTCCAAACTCTCGGATGCCTAACATCGACGATGATAGTCCAATCGAAGATAAAATTAATTATGTTCTGCATAATGATGTTAATCCCGGGCTGGCTGCCCATGGTGGAAATATTAGCTTAGAGGAAGTAGTGGACGATATTGCTATTCTTAAATTTGGCGGTGGTTGTCAGGGCTGCGGATCGGCCGATGTCACCTTAAAAGAAGGCGTAGAGAAAACCATGATGGACAAGATCCCTGAACTTAAAGGCATCAAGGATGTGACAGACCATACCGACCGAAGCAAAGCATATATGTAACCTTAGCGGGTTATCTCGCGATACACACAGCTAGCTGTTCTCTCTATCCCTCAGTACATCTTTTAATTTATCACGCATTGTTCGTATTGTGATTTCAGTGGTTGCCCAATCAATACAGGCATCGGTTATAGATATACCATACTTAAGGTCCTTGGTATCAGCCGGCAGGCTCTGATTTCCAGCATTAATGTTGCTTTCAATCATCATCCCTATAATCGATTTATTTCCTTCTAGGATTTGATTGGTGACATTTTCCACCACTAAGGGTTGCAGCTCATGATTTTTATTTGAATTAGCATGACTACAGTCAACCATAATGTTTGCTGATATTCTTGAGGATTGCAGCTGTTGCTCAGCAAGAGAAACACTGACTGAGTCGTAATTAGGCTTTCCATCACCACCACGAAGTACTACGTGAGAGTATGGATTTCCTGCTGTTGTTACAACAGATACATTGCCTTCAGAATTGATGCCTAAAAAGCGATGCGGGCTAGCAACAGATTTCAGTGCATTGATCGCAACGGATAAGCTGCCATCAGTACCATTCTTAAATCCTACTGTTGAGGAGAGGCCTGAGGCCATTTCGCGATGAGTTTGAGATTCTGTAGTTCTGGCACCAACAGCAGACCATGCGATTAAATCATGCATATATTGAGGAGAAATGGGGTCGAGAGCCTCGGTGGCTGTCGGCAGTCCTATTTCAGCTATATCCAGCAGCAGCCGCCTTCCTATATGAAGCCCTTCAGTAATCTTAAATGAGTCATTTAAATGGGGGTCGTTGATAAGCCCTTTCCATCCCGTGGTGGTCCGAGGTTTTTCAAAATAGACCCTCATCACCAAGCATAGAGTGTCGCTAACTTCTTCAGCTAGAATTTTTAGTTTTTTGGCATAATCTATAGCGGCATCAACATCATGGATAGAGCAGGGACCAACAACAACGAATACTCTGTGATCTTTTCGATCAAGAATATTTTCGATAGCATTTCGGCCATCAGTTATTGTTTTTCGTGCAACACCACTAATTTGTATTTTTTCTTTTAGAGCCTTAGGCGTTATCAATATTTCCTGTGATTCAATATTGATGTTTTCAACAGCTTGTATCATTTGTTTTATGCACCGACTAATATTTCATTTCTAATGTCACCATTCTACATGAAAATTTAACACATAGGGCATAGAAAAGACTCCAAAAAATCCTTGAAGACTATGATTTATAGAGATTTATACCATATTTTTGATTGCCATCAGCTAAATATTAGTCGTCACTCGATACAAAATTATGACTGGATAGTTTCCAGGCATTGTATTAATGGAAAATAAAGGCTTATTTTTGTGGGCAAATTATTCATTTTCTTGAGAAGGTACTGGTAGTGTTTGAGTTGATCTTTGTACTGGGCAACTTCGCGTTGTAAAAAAATATCTTGCGGTTCTCCTTTCATTGGTTCGGTTGATTTGTAATCAATAATCCACTGAATACCCTCCATGATGAAGCAGCGATCTATAATAGAAGTGTGAGATGCACCATTTTTTAACCCTTGATATCCGATAGCATACTCATGTCTGCTTTCTTGGTGACTGGATTCAAAAATCCAATGATTTTTTTTGTCTTTGAGGCAGCCATTAATAGCGCGTTCAAGTAGGATTAGGGGTTGATCGTAGTTGATAACCCCAAGTTGCTGTAGTTGTGATTGCCAGAATGGCCGTTGATCTTGAATTCTCTTGTTATCCCATTTATCAATGCCATCTAATACAAGCTGTCGTAATGTGCGATGCAAAATAGTACCGGTATGGCGAGCAACCACATTAGTTAATGATATGGACTCCAGTATTTTTTTATCTAGATTTATTAGATCGATGTTATTTTTATTGAAAGTGGATGGTGGAATCCAGTCAACAGGAAGTCTATTTATGGATCCTAAAACGACAGCGGGGCTGACATCACTGCTGTGTTCATCTATGGGTTGATAGCGATGTTCTTTGAAAGAGACCGATGGATCGACCTTAAAGCAGTCTTTGTCTCTATTGCTCCCAATAAGAGCCTTTAGCAGACTACTAGCTATCGGATCATTGTACTCTTTCGGATTTTTTTTATCAGAATTGATGGCATATGTTAAATGTAGTTGTTTGACAGCTCGGGTGACCCCAACATAAATTACTCTGGTTGTTTCCAGCTTTTCTCGCAATACCTTTTCTTTTCTAAGGTGATCAAACAGAGGGTCATGGTCTTGGCCAGTTTTCTTGAGCGGAGCAATAATAAGCCGGTTTTTCCCTGTTTTATTCAACCGTTCATGCCACAGAACCAGTGGATGATCGCTAGATTTTGATTGCCTATTTAGGCCGGGAATTATTACTGTATCAAACTCCAAACCTTTTGCTTTATGGATGGTCATGACATGCAAGCTTATATCGGCTTGTTCGTTAGGCTTTGCGTATAGCTTCTCTAAAGCTCTTTCAAATGTTGCCCAGTCGGTAATCTGGCCAAATTTTTCATGTCGTTCCAATAGGTCAAAATATTGCTGACAATCACTAAATTCTACGCTTGAGCGCAGCGAAGCGATGCCGCCAAGTTCAACCCAGACAGCCTCCACCCAAACTCTAAAGGGTTTTCTGTAGCGCTCCTCCCAGTTTTTTTTCATAACGGCGCTGATGCGGCAGAGTATCTTTTGACCGCTTTCTGAAATTCCTGAAATCTCAGAAGATCGAAACAGATTTGCCATAACAAGAGGATAGCTCTTTCCTGATGACGGACCATTTTCTTCTGGAGCTACATAGTTAGCTACTTGGAATAGATCATTAAGGTCTAGTCCGCACCAAGGGGCTCTTAAGATAGACAACCAAGCGACCCGATCAGCTGGCGAAATCAAGGCCCTGGTTAGAGACTTTAGGTCAATAATAGGCATACGGCCGCTCAGAGGGTCGATCTCTGTGGCTTGCCAGCTAAGACCTTCTTTCTGTAATGATACAAGAATGTCTGTTAGCGCTCTGCGTTGACGAACCAGAATAGCGATAGATCCTTTGGGACTTTTTTTCTTTGCTTGGCAAACCAGCGATGTTATATGAGCAGCTTCCGCTGCTGACCCCTCTGGGTTTGGGTAGTCAACGAATGCATCGATGGTTACTGACTTTTCGTTTTGACTTAAGGTGGATTGAGGGCTTTGATGGAACGCAGTCGATGCTCTGTAGCTGATGGATCCCCGGCTGATATTATCTTTTTCGGGAAAAGCGCCATCAAAGGTATGATTGACCCATTTAACGATTGTGTCTTGTGATCTGAAGTTCACTGTTAGATCAAGAGGCTCGAGCTGTATACCGCCTATCGGTGAAGTTCTTATTTGTATGAATTGCCCCACATTCGCGCCACGCCAACTGTAAAGGCATTGCATTGGATCGCCAACAATAAATAGACTCCTGCCATCATCAGACTGCCATCCTCTGGTTAGACTCTCCAAGAGGTTAAACTGTACTGAAGAAGTATCCTGAAATTCATCTATTAAAATATGTTTGATGGAATAATCTAGTTTAAGCGCAAGTTCTGTAGGTGCCTCATCTGTACCTAGGGCGCGCAAGGCTGCTAAGGTGATTTCTGTGTAGTCGCATGCTTGGTTTTTTTGAAATGCTACGGCCAGATGAGCATTTAAAACTTTAAGTAGTAAAGAAAGCGCATTAATTACCGCCCATTGGTTGTCATTATAGGAAGAGGGCGGCAGGTGACGTATATCAACTAGAGTTTCAAGAATACCGGGAATAGATTTTAGTTTATCAATCAGAGCTAACAGAGTAGTTTTTTTTAATTGTGCCTGTGCTTTAGATTCTTTTTTATCTTCAACACCCTCTATAATTGTTGGAAATCCCTGTTTCGCAGTGCATTGCATCCTCCATGCTGGCGCTCTTTCATCTTTTGTCATGAGCATTGCGCAGAGCCCCAGCCATTGATGATATTGATCTACATTGGCTTCTGGGAGTTTTTTTAACCCCAGACACCATGTCATATCACCGCCCTTTAGAGAATTGCTAGCAGCATAGTCCGCCAATAACGCAATCTCCGATTCATGGGGTGCTAATAGCTGCTTAGCATCATAAAGAGTTTCTTCTAGTACTTCATTTAGGTTTCTTTCTAGATCGTCTCTAGCGTCATGAGCTTGATACAGCTGCCCAATGAATTGAACTCGGTTTTCTAATAACCCAGTCAATAATAGTTCAAGTTTATTGAGATCATTATCTAGATGAGATAAAAGTGTCGCTACTGCACTCCCCAGCGCATCATTTTCCTCAAGCATCGATAGAAGGACTTCTGCTATCACTTTGCGACAGAAGGTGGTTGGACTGTCTAGAAGCTCGGAATGTTGACCGATATTACTTTCAATGGGTAGCTGTGACGCTAGTTTTCGGCAAAACCCATCGATAGTATTAACTCGTAATCGAGACGGATTTTCGAGTAAATTCCAGCCTCTTTTTTTATTTTGAGCTAACGCTTTTAATGCAAGCTCTATAGTTATTTTTTGATGCCCCTGGAGTTGATCGGCGCTCTCATTGAGTGTGATTATTTTTGATGCATCAGTTAAATTTTTAAAAACACGATGCTGCATTTCATGGGCAGATTTTTTTGTAAAAGTCATGCACAATATTTCTTCTGGGTCGTTAACGACAGCAAGTAATCTTAATACCCTTTGAGTTAATAGCTCTGTTTTACCCGATCCCGCTGGCGCTGAAATAGCGAAAGATCTAAAGGGTTCTAGAGCGACCTTTCTTACTTTAGCATCCAGTATTTTCATGATCCTAACCCCTCTTTTTGTGCTGCATCAGGGTTTTTTTCACTTGACGATAGTTCCATGTAAAGTTCCATGTCATTATCATCTATACGATTAAGAGGCTTAAGATATTCTTCATATCTCAGATCATTTTTTGTGATGTATTCTACGGCTGCGTATCCTTGTAAAAACTCTTCAGCCAGTGCTTTTAGTGAGTCCTCCCATTGTATTATGTGCGCACTCAAATCCTTTTCTGTTGCGCTAACATTTGGCGTTAGGCCTGACGTTTCAGAGAGTCCTATGAAGCTTTGTCCTGATATGTGTATTTTTCCTAAAACTGCTGCCGCTATTGGGGTCTTGGAAAAAACTGCATACAGTGGAACCTGCGGTTCTTTAAGGCGATCTCCCTCCCAGTCAGCCTTAGGGCTCTCACCTGTTTTGTAGTCAATAATGATTTTTCTTCCATCTTTTAGCTGGTCTACGCGGTCTATTTTTAGTTTCAGGGGGAGACCGTGGAAATCACCTGTCATCTCTTGTTCTACAGCGAAAACAGAGAATGGAATCCGCCCTTTTTCCATGTCTAGCCATTGAAGCAGTAAGCGGGATAAACGTATTTTTTCCAAAGAGGTAAATTTTGGCCTAAAGATATCTGGCCGCGCTCTTTCCCAGCGTTTGAGTGCTTGGTTGATACTCATAGCTACTAGCTCGACAAGAGCCTTTTCTGTTAGGCTGATTAACTGTTCATGAGTGATAATCTGCTGCCAAAAAATCTCCATGCATCGATGAATAATGGAACCTCTATCTGCAGCGGATAAACCTAACTCAGGGGTCGGTGTATCTTTTGCTCCCAAGCGATGAATCGCAAACGCATTGAATGGGCAAGAGGCCTGATGTTTAAAAATTCCACTTCCACCTAGAATAGTTTCATCAGCCAGGTTGATGGTTGGGCCCTTTATGCAAGATATTTTGTCCAGAGTTATAAGACTCTCTTCCCTGTAGGCTGACGGAGCCAGAGAAAGATGACTGATATCTTCATAGTTGATTTCTGTTAGATTAGCAATTAGATGGCTTGCCTCGCGTGAGTCAGATCCATCAGTTTCACTAAAACTACAAACAGTGTCATTAGATGCCGCTTTCAGCCTGGTAAGTTGATTTCTGGCTAGTTCTAATTCTTTCTCTGGAAGTGACTTCGGCGTCATGAATTCTTTTTGAAGGCTCAATGGTAGAAGAGAATATGGGGTAACGTTCGCTGGCCAGTTATCGTTATCCATACCGGTTATCCAGAGATGATCAAAACATAATGCATTGCTTTCCAATAACCCTATGATCTGAATGGATGCATTTGGAGAACCAGGTTGAAAGATAGACTTATTGGTTACCTGCGACAATTGTCGCAACGCATCTTGTAGCGTAACCTTTAAGCTGAGTTGATCTAGGGAAATGTAACGCTCAAGTGCATTCAGCCACTGTTGATGTTGTCGGTATTCAGCGTCATTGAGGTCTCTTTGTCCTGGCCAGCCAAGAATAGCTAGCTGCTCCTGAAATAACAATATCCAGTCTGAAAAACTATTTTTAGATGACATCCGTGCGAACAGATCACGTGCCTCTCTACAGAAAGCACTTTCTTTTTGGGGATCGTCACTGCTGATGTTAGATTTTTCTGAGAACTCAAGCTGGTTAATAAATTCAGCGTTAGATATAGGGTTTTGAGCAAGATTTCTAAGTTTTTTCTCTGTTATCGCGCGAGTCAAAAGTGTGCTATTTCTCCCCCAGAAAGGAGAATTAAGTAGACGGCAAAAATTCTCAAGGGGGAGTTGATTAAAGTTGAGTGACAGTAAAAGCAATGCTGATGAAACAAGCGGTGTGTCGTTTAACCGAATACTAGTTGAAATATTGTATGAAGATGAAGATTTAGCTTGGGGGCAATCAAGGCTACTTGGGCCCAGTTCCTCCTTAACTATTCTCCCTAAATCCCTTTTTGAGTCAGTCAAAGTGGGGATAATGATTCCTATTCGATGAGTAGGGTGCTTTTTTTGTAGTAGGTCTGCCCACCTAGCTGCAGCTCTTATTTCTTGATGTGGATCAAAAAACTGGGCGCGCACTATTTTTGCTTGTTTCTTCTCTACGCTATTTGATAATGCTGGTTCTCGTAGGATTTTTTCTGAGGCTACCTTCAGTAGACTTGCATATAAGGGAGGCATGCTATCAAAACCGAGCGTAATAATACGATTTTGTGGAGCCAAAATATTGGCTTTATAGGCCTCTAGTAAACCTAAGACACTATCAGCCTCAGTAATAAATTTGTATATTTTTAGTTTTGACTGGAATCTTAAAATCCATTGATGAAAAAGAGGCGAATCATCTTTGAGCCGCGCAAGGGGGATTTCCCATCTCTGCATAATATTATAGCTATCTCGCGCAAGACCGGAAAAGTTCTCAGGCATCAAACCATCTGGCTTCTCAGGCTCCTCCCTGATGACCCCTTCCCAGATTAGATGTTCTGCTTCTTCTGAGATGATCGCTCCATTTGGAATCCCAGTGACTGCGGTATCACAGCAATCTAGCCAGGTTTCTTTAATCCAGTGCTCGATGGCAAAAATTTCAGGTTTGGTCCAGCTGATAATTCCTTGTTCTATCTGATGCTGGGCCCAGCTTTCATGTATTTTTTTTGCGAGGCGATTGGTCGCAGTTAGTATTAATGATCCTGATTCAATCTCTTTTTTAATTATATGAATATCAAAAAGTGGGCGCATCATGGCAGGCAACTTTCTTATCCTAGGAGCGCTCTATAATCGCATAATATTCTACTTCAAAAAAGTAGTAGCTGGATTGAAGAAAAAACCTATCTTTTTAAAAATTTTATAATTGAGTCAACTTTTTTGCTAAAGCTTCAGATTTGCCAAGATAAAAATCACCAAAAAGCTACTTTGGCTGTTTTATATGCGGATGTTTGTTGTTAGTGTAAGAAAAGAAAACTACATCCCTACGGATCACTTGGCTTAAATTACAAAGAGGACAATGGCTATGATACTTTACGACTGCGCTGTAGCGCCCAATCCAAGACGAGCACGTATGTTTATTGCTGAAAAAGGCTTAGACATCCAGAAAATCGAAGTCGATATTATTGGCGGGGAAAACCTTAAAGATGCGTTCCTATCCATCAATCCGCGTGGATTACTTCCTGTCTTAGAGCTAGACGATGGCACTAGATTTGATGAAGTCATGGCTATTTGCAAGTATCTTGAAGAGGTCTATCCGGAAACCCCTTTGCTAGGAAAAACTCCGCTAGAACGAGCAACAGTCGAGTGCCTGCAACGCAAGATGGAGTTTGATGGGATGATCGCCATCGGTGAGGCTTTTCGTAACAACAAAAAAAATGAGAACTTCACATACCGCAGTCTTCCAGGAAATGACGCTGTTGGAGCCATAGAGGGTCTGGTAGATAGAGGGCAGAATACGCTCAACAATTTTTACGCCTGGCTGGAGCGCTACCTAACGGAGAATACGTTTGTTGCCGGTGATTCGTTTACAATGGCTGACATTACTGCTTTCTGTGCTGTTGATTTTGCCAAATGGGTTGAAAGAGAAATTCCAGAAGGTAATGCTCGGTCTCTTGAGTGGTACAATAAAGTCTCTATGAGAGACAGCACAAAAGCCTGATAATGGTTAGTTTAAAACAGTCTATCGATAGCTCTGTAAGCCAGCTTACATGCCCGAACTACAACTTTATAGCCCTGAGATGACTTGCAGATTTCGAATAAATGACACTAATAGCGATATCAAATATACCGACTTAGCCAGGAGTAAGATATTTTATGGACGTAGCTGGATATAGTCTTATATTTATTTTTGGTAGCTTTGTTGCTGGGGCAGTAGTTACTTTGTTGGCCTTCAGGATTCACAACCACTACAAGCAGGCTGCATCTGACCTGGTAGTAAAAAACTTAATTCATGAGCTAGGTGTGACTCGGGATGCATTGGCATCAAGGGAAAAAGATGTTGCGTTACTTAGTTCTGATAAAACTTTACTAGAGGTCCGCCTAGAGAGCGATAAGATTAGATACGAAGAACAACTGGCGCTGCTAAAGCAAGCACGTGAAAGCTTAAGTCAAGAATTTGAAAATTTAGCTAATCGCATTTTTGATGCCAAGCAAGAAAAGTTCTCAAAGGAGAGCAAACTTGCGCTCAGTTCCTCTATTGACCCGTTACGCGAGGAGATAACTGGGTTTCGCAAGCAGGTAGAAGAGGCTTACCATAATGAAAATGCCAATAGGAATAAACTGATTGGACAGGTAGTAGAATTGCAAAAACAGGCACAACAGGTGGGAGAAGATGCGGTCCAGCTGGCAAGTGCATTAAAAGGCGATAGTAAATTTCAGGGAAATTGGGGGGAGGTTGTATTAGAGCGATTGCTCGAGGATTCAGGTCTCACCAAGGGTCGGGAGTATGTGGTTCAATCGTCTCGTTATAATGATGAGGGGCACCGTCGGAATCCAGATGTGATTATTCATATGCCTGATCAGAAAGATTTGGTCATCGATGCAAAAGTTTCACTAACGGATTATGAGCGCTATTGTCGAGCCTCTGATTCGAAAGAAAAAAAGTTGTTTTTAAAGCAACATGTCAATTCAATTAGAAATCATATTTCAGGCCTAAGCCGCAAAGCTTACGAGCAGCTAGAAGGGGTTAACACACTTGATTTTGTGTTGATCTTCGTACCCATAGAGGGAGCTTTTATGTTGGCCCTTCAGAATGACGACACCTTGTGTAAAGATGCCTATGATAAGGGAATTCTTCTTGTAAGCCCGAGCACTTTACTGGTTGTATTGAAGACTGTTTATAATGTATGGCGCTACGATAAACAGAATCGTAACGCTGAAAGAATCGCTATAGAAGCTGGAAAACTCTACGATCAGCTTGCCTTGGTAGTAGACTCTTTGGATGAAATTGGACGCCATATAGGAAAAAGCCAAGACGCCTGGGATCAGGCAAAAAATCGCTTAGTTAACGGGCGAGGGAATCTAGTCAAAAGGTTTGATGATATCAGGAGGTTGGGAGCTCGCAGTAAGCGAAAAATTCCAGAGACATGGAGCAAAGAGGCTTTGGATCAAGAAGATGCATCGTTGCTTCAGACGGATGCAGAACAAAAAGATGATTTGAAAATATAAAGGTTTTTATTAACGCTGAGTATTTTCCGATCATTGGCTGAATATAGACGAAGACAGAAACCATGAATCCATTTTTTTACACAGCATTAATAGTGAGCGCAGCGCTGATACTTCTTTTGCTGGGCGGGTATGCTTTCTTTCTTTACCTAGAAGTGCGCAAAAAAAACTTGCAGCAGAAACAATCTGCCATCGCTCTTTCGGAGGAGCTGGCCAAACGACAGATTGGCCATCAAAACAGTATTCGAGTGATTGCTTCAGCGCTAGTTCAAGGCCAGGTGGGGTTAACAGAGGCAGCCATAAGAATAAGCAGATTATCTTCCTTGTTGAACCTTGCAGATAATAGTGACGTCTACCAGGTCTTTAGTCAGCTTGCTCAGGCTACTTCACATATTCCAATTTTAGAGAACTGGAAGCAGCTAAGCAGAAAAGAACAAATTGATTTTGATAAAGAGAGGGTGTCCATAGAAGACAGTTTTCGAGATTTCATCTTGAGTTCGGCGCAAAAAATACTTGATTTACAGTCAAGCAAATCAGATGAAGAGAGCCCTCTTTTTTATTCAGTCGGTAAAGAGTGAATAGGAGTAAAAAATTACACTCTGTCATCAGATTAGTATGCGGAACAGTGCCCAGCTAGCTTGCTACAAGGTATGGAACTGTGCCTGCAGCATCGCTGCTGTCTATTATCTGAACAGTGCTGATGCTTCCTTTCACGCGAGAAGCTCTAAATTCTTGGTAGTCTGGGTCATCAACGAAGGCCTTTGCCGCATCCATGCTGGGAAATTCAACTAATGCTATCAGTGATGCCTCGGTGGGCTTACCTTCTACATGTGTAATATTCGAACTTCTGGATAAATATTTCCCCCCATGCTTATGCACAATGTCATGCACATTGTTGGCATATCCAGAAATCCATGATTCATCTGTAACGATGACTTCTCCAATTAGGTAGGCGGGCATACTTTTCTCCGTTGTTAGGAAATCAATCAGAATATTATATGAATGACTGGGAAACTTATAGCTCATAGCTTGTTTTTAATGACAGATTCTTACAGGTTCTGCATGTAGAAGCTAATGGCAAGCCAAGGCAGGT
>TARA_B110000261_G_scaffold70993_1_pt1 | contig 15293 bp, 17 predicted proteins | sample TARA_B110000261 | Tara Oceans TARA_B110000261 (sample SAMEA4397705) | marine metagenome | biome: Polar Biome; feature: [DCM] deep chlorophyll maximum layer (ENVO:01000326); material: water (ENVO:00002006), including particulate matter (ENVO:01000060) such as... | depth 20 m | reverse complement strand
TATTCATGATTTGAAGTTAAAAGCTTCATATGGATTCCCATCGAATTTACTTCTTGGCGCAATAATTTCAAAGAGTAGGGAACCTCAACTCTTGTCTGGACGTCGTTGTTTGTTCTTTCTGTGTAAGTTTCGTTATCCACGTCACCCCCGTCTGGGCTCAAACTTATACTGTATTTGTCGGACCTTTCCATCAGACTCTCTTTCACAAAACTCGATATCCCGTGACCAAGAATCGCATTCGTTTCCATTTCCCCTATACGCAACCCCCCACCATTCGCACGACCCTGTGTGGGTTGTCTCGTCATTGCTTCCTTGGGTCCGCTGTCCCGGTAGTTGATCTTATCCTTTACCATGTGTTTTAGACGATAGTAATAAGTCGGTCCGAAAAAGATTTCTGTTTTAATCTGCTCCCCAGTGAAACCATTGTACAAAATCTCATCACCATACTTGTGATGTCCGTTTTTTTCCAAAATATTGAAATATGAATCAATATTGTGATTTTCAAATACCGTTCCGTCTATGTATTCACCACTGTGGCAACAAAGTTTCGAAAGAACGCATTCTATCATATGCGCGATCGTCATTCGACTTGGAAACGCGTGTGGGTTAACTATAATATCAGGCACAATTCCCTCTTTGGTAAATGGCATATCCTCCTGGTCTAAAACCATACCACACACCCCCTTTTGTCCATGACTACTCGCCATCTTATCACCCAATTCCGGAATCCTGAATTTTCTGAGTCTAATTTTAACGTTAACGTTTCCATCGACCTCGTATTTAACTACTTTATCAATCGTCCCAGTTAAGGTCTTGTCCCCGACTTTTGATAAATCTCTATAAGCGTGTTGCTTAAGTGCATCTGAAAACACATCTTCGTCGTTTGGCGCAGTTTCTGTCGTCAGTTCATGAACCTTCCCAAGGTAGACGTCACCGTCGTCAATGAACGCGTTTTCCTTAGGAAACCCTTCTTCGTCAATCTTTGACCAGTTCGCCGCCTTAAACTTAAACGAATTTCCTTTTTTTTTCAATTCACGGGGGTTTTTAAACAAAACTTTCTCGCCCGTATATTTGTTTGAAGTTTCGGAGTCCACAATGGATTTGAAATACGAAACATTGAACATACCTCGTTGTATCGAGCTGTTATTGACGATGATGGAATCTTCTTGATTGTAGCCCGTGTAAGTAGCTATCGCAACAATAAGATTTTCTCCATTGGGCATGCTATTTTTAAAAGAATATTTTGCCATCTTTGTGGATACGAGATTTCGCTGTGGATAATGTAAAACGTAAGACGCCGTGTCAATTCTATGATTAAAACTCGTAGAGTATATACCGACTGCTTGCTTTCCCTGTTGCCCTGAAAACACGTTTCGCGGAGCTTGGTTATGATTTGCAAACGGTATTGTGTTCGTATACATACTCAATGATAAGCATGGGTGGATTTCAATATGGGTATGTTCTTTAGTTACATCTATTTCATTCATTGCGATGTATAGCGAATTCGTCTCAAAGCAATCGATATATTCAAGTCCCGTTTCGGTCTTTTTCTGTTTTGCGTCGTAGGTGTAGTCGTAAGTATAACCGTTTATGTGAGTTTTCCAGTCCGTGTGTGAGTAATTTATCAATGACCTCTTATTCGCAATTATAATAGGACGCATACATCTCCCACCATCCGAAAACACAAATATAATGTTTTCCATAACGCGCCACGATATTGAAATAAATGCATTCAAAATTCCCGTGCGCCGATACGCTTTTAACGTGTCGTGGCAAGTTTTTGGGTCGTCGTGAACACCAACCCAGTTGTTATTAAGAAGAACACGGCATTTGTTCGCCGTGTTGTATGGAGTTACCCCTACCAACTCGACCAGTCCCAGGTCCATCAAACATTTCATAACATCATACGGGTTGGATTCGAGCGATATTTCACAACTTGCCGCCATGTGTTTCAACAGACCAATGTTCGCACCGTCGGGAGATTCAATCGGACACATCATGCCCCATTGTGGTGAGTCAAGTCTATGGGGCTCCACGAGCTTAATTGAACGATCAATTGGGGTATTAACACGCCTCATGTGCGACACATATCCAATGTACGACAATCGACTTACGTCCTGGACAATTCCTTGCTGAGAAGGGTCCCCGGTAAGACCCCAATTCCCTTTCATGGATTTGTACATTCCATCCGAAATGATCGAAGACCTTAAAATAGTGTGTATATTTCCCGCATGAATGAGTTCCATTACCTTGTTGCTACTACTCGTGTTGTATTCTTGCTCCATACGATTCAACGCAATGTTCCTGAACTGATTGTAGAAGTCTCTGAATATATTACCAAGCTCGATTCCCGTAGTATCCACTCTCTTGAACATGTAATTGTCTCTTTTGTTTTGTGGTATTCTTCCAACGGTCGTTAAAACCAATTCTTTTACCAAATGCCCTAGATACAGAGCCTTCTTCCTAAAGTCGTGGCCGATATTCGGGAATAAATCATTCATTATAACAAATTTAACATAATCAACCTTATCATACTTGACAAATGTCTTCAAATATTCTAGGGCCGATTCTTGTGTGTAGATCGGACGCCCCTTAAAAGACACGGACAAACCATCGACAATGGATTTCATTAGATAGTTGTCCATTACTGGATCATCAAATGAAACGTGATCAAGGATAGCCCTATCAGACTCTATACCAAGTGCCCTAAATATTATAAATATCGGGATTTTTGAGATATTAACGTTCATTATACTCATTTTTACAGTAAACTCATTCGATTGTTTTTCATGGGATTCGAAATACGAACCAGCGACACCCTCATCGTCGTCGTTGGTGTTTTTGGGTTTGAAGGAATGCGGAAAATCGTTACATACCCAAAAATATACAGCCTTTGGAAATAGGCTGTTTTCCATCGATGTGGACCGGATAAGTCCCTCCAACCGGTAAAGGACCGGATCTGATGGATTGCTTATAAACAATTTGTTCGTTGCTATTCGTTCCTGACTAATGATAACCTTCTCCTTACCATCTACTACGAAATACCCCCCTTGATCAAATGGACATTCTCCCATTTCGGAAAGCTGTTTTGTGGTCAGACCGTTGAGATAACATATTTTTGAATGAAGCATCACGGGTATTTGGCAAATCAGTTGGTTTTCGAACACCTTTTCGGTTATTATTTTGTCGTTCTTGTAATACTTGATTATAACGTCGGATGTTATCTTTGAAAAATAGCTCGAGTTCTGCAACCGAGATTCGTTAGGGTATATAACATCTCCATTTTTGTTTGAAGGGGGGGAAATCTTAATCGCCTCGTCAATTATGATATCAACCTTAAAATCGTTCTTGATGACTGAAATAGGATTGAGAGTTTGTATCGTGTATGGGATTTTGTTCAGGACAAAATCATCGTATGATTCTATGTGATGTTTCGTGAGATAATTATGGTTTGATTCATAGTATGCGTCGATTAACTTCCACGGGTCAATCATTATTATTTAGTATACATTAAAAATAATAATATAAACAAACGATTAGAATTTTGAATTTTTCCTCATCATCAACATATTCCTTCAAACGATTTTCATCTTCTATTTTAACGAATTTGTAAGTGGGTGAAATTCTTTTTAACGACGTCATGTAATACAGCATGAATTTTTTAAAGTCGTTCTTTGGGATAATAGAACATACCATATTGAAGTTTGCGACGTCGTTCTCATTTTGAAAACAGTGAGCATATTTTTCCAAAATACTATTCCAACAGAAGTGTGTCGGTAATAAATGTTTCAATTCGCAAAACTCATATGTGCTAATGTTGTGGTCAACATGTCTCCAAAAATAATTTTGCGCGAATTCGTCAGAAGAACAGAACATTATGATTTTATTCAAACCAATACTATATTTGTCGCTACTTTAGCGAGTCGATTATATTTATTTTTTTCTTGAGATTTTGTAGTATTATATCGATTGTCCCGTCGGAAACGTTGTGCAATGTTGACGAAAAACCCAGAATATGCTTGGATTTTATTGGGATGTTCATTTTTATTTCACCTTTTAATTCTTCAATTTCCTCATAATACATTTTCATCTGGTCCAATCCATCGACAACTGCGTATTTTTCGATTATTATGTTGTAGTACAATCTGAGAAACAATTCAATCAATATGAATAATCGTATATATATTTCCTCACTGAACCTCTTTATAAAATGTATTTGAATCAGTTCACCCAGTAGATCCGACTTGACAAACATGTAACGGAAGGTTTTTGGAACCGTTAATCTCATCATCGAACTGTTTACCGAATCGAGTTTAAATTTTGAAATTATTGATAATATTTTCTTTCGAATGGAAACCTTTTTGACCTTGTCTTCACGAGGACCATTATAATAGGTTCGAAACGAAACAGCAAAATATAATGCCAATAAGATATGCACAATATTAAGCTTCCTGTAGAAAACGATATTGAAAATAATCAAAAAAAAAAACCCACCAAATATCTCTCGCATTTTAATATGAATATAAAATAATCAACAATATTGAAACTACAACCAAGAATAAACCAATGTAGAGACGTCTCTCTTTTTTGAAAACAAGAGTCATGGGTTTCTTTGAAAACATGTCAGTTATTACATTGTTCAGGGTCACAAACACTCTATACACAACATTTTCGACAGACGTGTCCCGAAAACTTGTTTTAGTATGTTCTTTCTCTTTTTGATTCACAACTCGATTGACAGATTCTAAAACATTCTTTTCCCTGCTCATAATCAAATCATATACGTTTTCAGCGTCGGTTGCCTTCACTGCGTCCTGGTACAATTTGTCATATTCGGTTGTGGCCATTTATATTCAATACTAAATAAAATCAATAAGATCGACATGACCCAACATATGGCGTCTACAACACATCTTTGAAATCTCCAGTTTATCAAGAATCTTTCCCTTGTAACCGTCCAAGAAAAACGTTTCTTGTTTGTTTTCTACACGGATGTCATCGACAGAATACTTCTTATTTTTTTCGATATCTTCTTGTTTTTTTACTTCGCGATTGTAGTATTCCCATTTGTCACCCAGAACTTTATGACATGTAAAACAACGTACCGGGATGATCATATTTAATTATAAATTACTTTATATTTTTAATTCAATTTTTACTGTGTTTTTGTAATTGGCGGAATGTGGATATGTAGTTTTTGAAAAAAACAGATGTATTATTTATTAAACTCTTTCCGAGAATATATTTTTTATTGGCTTCACGGAATATATCGAGACACTTATCGATATTATTCTGCTTCATATAAAATAATGCCTCGAGATGCATGAAATCAGGACTTTCTTTGTATTCGTTTTCCAAAATCATTTTTGAAATCATGGGTAGATTAATCTCAGTAAAGTTTTCAATTTGACTGTATAATTGTTTGTAAAAAGAATTATACAGTAACATATTATTGACATTGATTGAGCTGGGAAATGTCCCAACCTTACTCCCGTCCCCAGTCAAGTTTGGAAAGCATTTTACCGATTTCATGGAACACTTCAGCATTACGCTCGACAATTGGATATGTGTCTCTAATCTGATCGGAAAGAAACTTAATATCATTTGTTTAGCATCCGAAGGTGATATTATGTAAGAATCACACGACATAATTGGAACAGTTTTATTCAACTCATAGATTTCAAGATTCTCCAAACTAGTCGAATCGTCGGTGTTGTCCTTTGGTTGTCCCAAAAACATTACGTTCCACTTTTCTGTATTCTTTGTTTCGACAACACTTCTCAATTGAGTAAAAAAAACATCGGAAAACATTATATCGTCTTCCAATATGATGTGAGTTTCGTCTTCGCTACCCGCGGATATATTTTGAATCGCTGAAAAATGATTGAGACAATTCGAAATGTTGCGAACACCCAGGGGTCGAATGTATTGGGCAAAACTCTGGTCTTCCTTCTCAGTTGGTTTGTTGAAGCTCACGAGGTTTTTCACATTCTCTTCATTAATCGAACCAGGGTCGTGCTTGTTGACGATTGTCACGCGGACGTCGAACGTTGTTTGGTTCTTACTGAGCGAAATAAACTTATCGATGTTTTGTTTTCGAAGTCCCAACTCTTCCCAATGAATGATGTACACGTTAAGAACCGGTTGCATTATTATTAATGTGATACATTTATTCATACGATTTTGACGACGAAACAAATTAATGGAATTAAAAAAACATTTTACATAAAAATTGATTAAAAGATTTATGAGTATATTGTAAATACAATGGAGTTCTGTGAGTTCTGTGAAAATATGATGTACATCAAAACGAATAGCGAAGACGTGTTTGACGTGTTCTACATGTGCAAAAACTGCGATCATACAAAACCACTTTCCAAGACATCTACAACGAAAGTCGTCCAAACATTCTACGCGTCGGATGAAAAAAATGTATTGGGTCTGACGCAGAATATCGAGTTTGATCCCACTATTCCACACGACCACAATATCGTGTGCCCGAACAAAGAATGTGTAAGAGAAAATAATGCGCCGAACGACGTCATGTACATGAAAACAGACGAAATCAACATGAAATTTGCCTACTATTGTGTCCATTGTAAACAATTTTGGGAAAATCGATTTTAAAATTTGATAATATATCTAAATATATAACAAAAAGAATCATGGAGAATGTGCGGGTTATCGAAAATGTCGATTCGATAGTTTACAGCGAATTGCTAACGAAATATGACCCGAGCAAATATTTAACGAACAACATCATGACGAAATATGAGAAGACAACTGTGGTCGGTGTGCGGATGGAACAACTTGCTTTCGGAGCGCCGTCCACACTCGATAGAGAAACATTAAAAAAATTGGCTGGTGTAAAAGAAATCGCGCAAGAAGAATTAAATCAAAAAAAGATTCCATTTATGCTATGCCGGACCCTTCCCGATAAATCTGAGGAGTATTGGCGGCTCGAAGACCTCATTATTAGACCTCATTATTAGACCTTATGAGCCCACCATTTTACAAAGACAAAATATTTGACAACAAAACTTTTTTCTTTTTAAAAATAAAAAGATGGAATCTTCATCAACAACAAGTGACTTGATTTCAGATGAATTGGGACAAAAAAAATGCGCCATAATAATATATGGATTAAACAGATCTATCACAAAAACACATGAATCCATCGAAAAATACATATTAAATGTTCTAAAAGAGAACAATATTCGATACGATATTTTTGTCCATACATACAAATTGGACACATTGTATTCGAATGAACGTAATAAAGAAAAACCCACCCACATTGATTATAAGGAAATGTATATTTTGAATCCCTACGAAATGGAGGTAGATGACCAAAATGAAGTGGATAAGGATCATGGTCACTACGTCGAATACACAAAACATGTAAGAGGGGGAGACATCAATATCGTCAAAAATTATACTAGAGCCCTTTTTAGTTTGAACAAAGCATTTAACATGGTTGATAAGAAAAATTACGATGGTTGTTTGATAATGCGCCCCGATTCATTTTTCACAGAACCTTTAAACGTAAATCATCTCATAGATGCGTTTGATAATAACATAGTATACACACCATCGTTTGATGAATGGGGTGGATTGAATGACAGGTTTGCATTTGGTTCATTTGAAAAAATAACAAAGTATGCAACACGATACAATCTCTTTTTGAACCATTTGAAATCAAAAGCATTCACAAATGCCGAACAATGGCTGAAAAAACTGTATCCTAGTGATCCTAGTGTTAAGAAAACCCAACTTAGGTTTGTAACAAAGAGGACTCATAGTCTGTAATTGAGTATTTAATTGTTTACGTTGCGCGACTTCGAACACTGTCATTTCATCCCAATAGCCAATGTTTATATTCACCAGAAATACAACAAAATGTATTTGAGGAGCCCATTTATTAATTAAAGAAATACAAAATCTCACTGCATAAAAATTAATGGACGTTTTCTTTTTTTGAGATTGATTTTGTTCACACCACATGTCGGTTTGCCATAAATATCAATGAATTTGAATTTAATTTGCAATTGATACCACTATCCTTGTCATTTCCTTCTATGGACAATATGTATTTGTGTTGTAGCATTTGATGGATGGAGACGTTTATTTACTCGAGGTTTACCCGATCCGCCACCTGTTTCCACAGTTAAGGCATGTGACGAAAATAGTGCAACTCTCGTCTGCACTTCTGACCTGTAACTCATAATAACTGCATTCGCGTTTTTTACACTTGCTGCATTTGAAAAGGTCCGTTTTTGAAACCTGTTTGATATTATGAAAGTTTTCCTCTTGTTTCATTCGTTTGTCAAGAATCGAAGACCACTTTTCGGGAAAGACTGACGTCATTTCTTTTCCCGGCAACTCGTGGGGCTTAAATTCATTGTCATCCAATCTCGCAAGTAGGCGGGTATTTCCAATATACGAATCTTTATTCAAGTTATCGATCACGGATCTAGATTTTTGAATATACAATTTTCGGAACAAATTATCAGACCATTGTTTTCGGAGGTTGTTATCGACAGCGTATTGGAGACACCAGTTAAATATACCGATCTCTAAATCCTTTCCCCGGATCTGACTCAAACCAATTTTAGAGATGAGTGACAAACACGCGGGGCGAGGATCCGACATACTAATTAACAAACACCCACATGTTTTATATCAATTTTTTTAATTTAACAAAAAACATTTGTATGGATATGTTGTTATGAAACCCATGACATGCATCATTTCATCTAAGCACTTTTGAGGTAATTAATTAATGTTTTGGTACAATTCCAACCTAAATCAGTTAATTTTTTATTAGTTATGAAATAGCGTTTGTCATTAAAAGGACGATCTGATATATATTCTAATAAATTGAGTTTTTCTGTATATTTACCATTTTTGTAATAAATACATATACACTTCGCAACATCAAGTACCGTCATTTCATTTTCATCATTGCTACCAATGTTATATACTTCATTTATCATCCCTTTTTCTACGATTAAATCAATTGCTGTACATACATCATATACATGTTTAATTGAGCGCTGGGATGTACCATCACCATGAATGGTAAGATTTTTATCATTATTCAATAAATCTAAAAATTTTGGAATCAATTTTTCCTTATCTTTTTAGCATTTATTTAAAAGTATTAATTAATATACTGAATTATGCACGTTTTGATATATGGACCAACTGGATGGATCGGGAGACAAATTATAACTACGATGACAGAAAAGAGCATTTCTTTCACGGAAGGAAAAAGTAGATGTGATAATATCCTTGCTTTAACAACAGAAATTGATAGTGTAAATCCTACTCATGTTATTTGTGCCATTGGAAGAACACATGCAAATGGAGTAAATACTATTGATTCTTTGGAAGAAAAAGACATGTTAATCACTAATATAACAGATAATTTATATGCACCATTATGTATAGCGCAAGTGTGTAAATCAAAAAATATACATATGACTTATTTAGGGACTGGGTGTATTTTCAACCGAGATATGGAAACACATTCATATCAATACACAGAAACAGATGAGCCAGATTTTTTTGGTTCATCTTATTCAGTTGTTAAAGGTGCAACAGATAAACTTATGAAGAATATGTTTCAGGATACAGTTTTGAATGTTCGTATAAGAATGCCAATTATAGACGATTCGGAATGTAAACGTAATTTTGTGACTAAAATATTGAGCTATCCAAATATTTGTTCTATTCCTAATTCCATGACATATTTGCCAGAACTTCTCCCAATAATGATAGACATGCTGATTAAAAAAGAAGTGGGTACTATTAACTTGGTTAACCCAGATATTATTTCACATAATCAAATTTTAGAACTTTATAAACTGAATGTCGATGAAACAAAAACATGGACAAATATTTCAATTGATGAACAAAATCAAATGTTAAAAAGTAAACGGTCAAATAACTGGTTATCAACAAAAAAACTAGAATCGATGTACAAGGTAAATAGTATAAATGATGTATTTAAAAACCTTTTTACAATGTAACATTTTAACATATATTCTTAAAAATATATGACAATAATTTCATCATATTTGATGTTGACCCCACACTACGGCTTCAAAAAAATTGATTTATACGAATAGGTTGGTAGTTCAGTATTGATAAAGATATTATGGCCAATATTTTAAAAACTATTGATTCGTGCAATTATGTTGAAATCGCGCTTTTTAAAAAGAAACAAAGCGACAATGAGTTTGACATTTCATTCACCGAACTCGAGTGCCAGGCGATGATTCAAAATGTACACACCCATAACAAATCGATCAAGTTTTTCAAAAAACACGAAGTAAAAAAATTGTACAAAAATCTTGTATATTCGATATCGGATGATAAGATTGGGACAGTCTATTCTTCAAATCTGATTACGCATCATATGGTGTCTGATCGATGTATTTGCAACTATTTTTCGAAACAAAACTTACCCAGTCACTCGTTTCCCTCATCCACCGACATATTTGACATTATTGATTGTAAAAGGCTCACCGCAAAGATTTCCGGAAATCTTTATTTAAATTTCGAGTCGATTGAATACAGGGACGGTGGTGTTCACAACCATGTTTATTTCAACATAAATAAATACGCGGACATAGATATAACAACATTGTCAGAAGCACTACAAACTTACATTAAAATAATCGAATTGGAATCCATTTATTAAATTTAGAACTATACAAACATTCTGCGTCGTATACCGCCTGAAGTGTCTTATTCATGAATTTATCTGCCAACATTTTGCTTGTGCTCATTGAATTAACACAAGCGTGCCCGAGTGACTTGTTATTATCATAAAGCTCGTACATATCGGGTTGCCCGGTATATTTTATTTTAAACTTGGATTTAATTTTTTGGTCATGTGTCGATACCCGTGGTCCGTCTGGTGTATTTTTAGATTGAATCGGTCTATCAATAAACTCGTTCGTGTTCGACAATTTGAACCGGTGTGTCGATTTAACAAGAGATGAATCGAAATTCAAAAGAATGTTCTTAAACTTTAGAAATAATGGCGTGAACACGATGCCGCGCGATGTATGATTTGTAGAATCTTTAAAGGCGTACAAATCTTCTATTTCCGAACATCTAAAGTATTTTTTTACCTGAATTGCGAATATCGAGCAATCTGGATCGTATTGACTAATCAACGTTTTGTGAACAAGATTAATTCTTTTCATAATATTCATGTTCGATAACATGGTTCCCTTGAAAATAAGTAGGTCATTAATCAAATATACCCAGTTACCATCATTGTTTTTCGTCATTTCTCCGTCAAATATTGTGTCCGAAAACAATTCATCCCCGAAGAGCATGTTCACGATAATCATTCTGGGATAAAAATATCCATGTTGGATCTTTTTGTCCACCAATAAACATGTATTCACGTTATTTATACATGTTAAAAACATAAAATAAGGGTTACCATTCGACTTTATGTACATCAAGTGTGGGTTTCTTTTGATTTTTAAAAGAGAATCTTCAGTATATCTTTCGAAATGCTTTTGAATGATTTTGATGGCATACTTTGACTGAATCTTTTCTAATATTTCTTTTTTGACATGTTCTGATTTGATATTTAACGCGACACTGTCGCAAAATGAAATAGACCCTGTTTGCATATCTTTGAGTTATCTTTCAACTATTTATTTGTTCAAATTTTAAATCGTTTTTGAAAACATTTGAGAACAGGACATGTCTAGACCGGCGAGCATATCATCCATAGAATCAATATTACCAATAACTTCGTAATCGCACATAAAGTGGTCGTTGTCTTTTTGCTCACTAATCTTTTCGGCGTGATGGGCGCTAATCTCTGGATTTGTTGTATTTGGTGTTTCGATTTTAGATGTGAAATACTTTTCCAGAGACGTATCCGAATCTTCTGTATTTTCATATACAAAGTCGTAAAGTTCTTTGAACTGATTCTCTTGAATACCCTGTGTGTCTTGTGTGTCTTGTGTGTCTCGTGTGTCTCGTGTGTCTGTGGTGTATGGTTTTTCCACTATGTTGACAGATTCTTCGCAAACATTATTTCCGGAATCTTTTCTTTTCAAATAATCTTCTCGCTTCATTGGGTTTTTCCGAACGGGTTGTGTTTGATTTTGTTGCCTATGATATGATTCTAGTAACTCGTTTTTTACCATAAAATGTATAATTAGTATAATCAAGAACAAAAGCATCGAATTTTTAAGCACCAGGGTGAATGTCATTATTTATTTCTAAAATATAATATTAATCTTTTATTTCGTATTTCCGCTTTTTATAAAAGGTTAATCGTTTCGCAGCCTGTCGCCCAAACACAGAAATGGAATCAACCACGTCTATAACGAGAGGGATGTTATCGTTCTCTGTAAGTGTGTGTTTCCTCTGAATCCGACCAACGGATTGCTCGACGTCGCTCTTAGATGATGCCAAAATAAGTGTGTCTAGTTTTGGTAAATCGAATCCCTCGCTAACCATATTATAAGTTCCCAAAATTACTTGTTTCGTCTTTGAAATCTCTAAATCGTCATTTTTCATCCCACCGACGTAAAACCCGAATTCAATATTACTTTCAAAAAGTTCAGATATATCAATGAGGTGTTGTCGGCGGTCGCTCAAAATAATACAGTTCCGGGTCGGCTCCAGTTTTAGAATGTCTAGCACGATATTTGATATAAACCGAGTTCTTTCTTTACAGTCACACATGTCGTTTATCATACGTGAAATGTTTATCTGCCCGTTATAATTCCGAACTTCCTTCAAAGATGGTGACGTTTTATTTTTAAACTTACATATCTTAACCCCGCATTGCACGTTGTCTTTTTTCGCAATCTTGTATATAATGTCGCCAATGTGCCATTTGAAAACTTTACTGAGACCATCTTTTCTTTCAACGGTTGCCGATAGACCGAGTGTGTATCTGACCCCGATTTTTGTCAGAGCTTTGCAGAATACCGGGGCACCAATGTGATGACACTCGTCAATGATCATTAGCCCGAAATCGGAAAACGTGTTAACACCGTATTCTCGCATACATATACTTTGTAAGCTGGCCACGACAATGTCGTTATCTGTTTCTACTTTATTTTGTTTTAAAATACCAACAGACGCGTGTGGGAGGTATTGGTGTATACGTTCTATCCACTGATTCATTAAAAACTCTTTGTGGACGATTACGATTGTTTTCACTTTGAGGACGGATGCGATGTAAAGAGCAAGCACCGTCTTTCCGAAACCGGGGGGTAACTGTAAAATACCACCCATCTTCAGGGGGTCGTGTGCCGCCAAGAGATATTTTGACACAGGCTCTTTTTGCGCATCCATCAAGCTTCCGCAAAAATCAAACGTAACCTCCTTCGGGATCGCGACATCAATCACCTCAGGAACGCCGAATTTCGAAAGTCCAAAGCATTTTGGGACAAATAAATATTTTTTGTTTTGAAGACAAACACAATATTCTTCGGGCGATGTGTCGTTTGTCGTCATACATAATGTTCTCGGCCGAACAGTTAATTCTTTCAATAGTCGGCCGACGTCAACGTCTGTTTTTTTTATTTTATACCCAGATGCAGACAACATGGATAGTCAAGTGTTTGATGACCTCGTTAGTTTTATACCATGTTTATCTTTTATATGAAAATTGATTACCCCCACACACAGATGTGTTCCAATAAAAAAGTGTCGTTATAAATAAAGTAATGGACGAAACTTATATCAAAATGTTACGTATGTTTCTCTTCACCACACTGGCTGTATCATTGTGCAAGCCATTTCCTGAAATGTTCATCGTCCTCGACAACGAGATTCTTAATACACTTATATTGTGTTTGCTGATACTGACGATGTGCTTCGACCCACTGAGCACAGCGCTAATCATTTGCAGTATCATTGTAAACACACATTCTGCAAAAATCGAAGAAACTACAATGAATACTACAACCCAGCAATATGACTTTTTCTATCCGAAAAAAATAATCATGGGAGAATACAAACAAGAATCACCACCAATTGTTGCCGAAGAAACTACCGAAGAAACTACCGAAGAGACTGTTGAAGAGACTGTTGAAGAAATCACTGAAGACATGACCGCCTTTATTATTTCAGAAAGTATGTTAGAATCTGCACAAAACAACATTTTTTCGATAAAAAATATGAAATTATTCCCAAACGAAATCAGGGACATCCACGCGAACGCCCAGGGCGTGTTTGCGGGAATTATTGGATATAATATTTAGACTTCATGTAGTAGAACATAATTGTCAGAAATACGAACAAGATCGCCATATACATTTGTAAAAATATCAAAATACTATAACTATGTTTTTTTTGTTTTTCCTTTTCGATATTTTTCGATAAGTATGTGATATTGTAAATGGTGATAGAAATGACGAGTAGCGCGAGATACAACATAAACATTCTCGAATCCGTGTAAAGTGCGTTTGCGAAAACCAACAAAATGGCACCCAGCATGAAAACGATGACGATATCAATAATAGTCCCCACCATAAAATCATCTGAATCTATAATGACAGCCATTTATTATTAAAGCATACTTTTTTTCTGGTTTTTCTCAATGGCCTGTATTCGCCAATACATCTTGTCCCAATCGTATCTCTTTCGTATCATTGATTGTTTTTTGTGTAAGAGGAATATAGTCAGGTATAAACAGATCAGTGTAAACGATATACAGATTAAAAAACTTCCCGAAATTGGAAAGGACGATTTGTCCCCACGCACGTGCAGCCCGCTAAATATACCAATCACACTTACAACGAAAAACCCCCATTTGATGAAATTCGTGTTATTTTTAATTGAATTGATTTTATAGTCGGTCAGTTGGAAATTTCGCATGTTCAAGTAATTGGCCCGATAGTAGTCCGTTGTCAAAGCTTGAATTGTTTCGAGTTGTTTTTCAGATTCCTTACCTGTAAGTTTTGCATGCACCTCGTGAATATCCACTACTTGATCCAAAAAATATTTAACCCTGTCGAGAATATCGAATGCTTCGGTACCGGGTAGTGGGCAAAATGGAGACGGTGTATCCGTGTTAAATGTTTCGACACTGCTTTTGGAAAACAATTTATATAAATCCATCGCCATAAATATTACCATTACAGATAGCGACACTGTAATTAAAATAACATCGATTGGATAAATCGAATATGCTGGTTTTTTTCCCATAAAAAAAGCCGTAGACAAACCGGCCATAAATAATATTAAAAAAAATAGAAGCAAATATTGCGTCATCAAATTATTTTTCATACTCTTTT
>TARA_B110000261_G_scaffold27907_1_pt1 | contig 16251 bp, 13 predicted proteins | sample TARA_B110000261 | Tara Oceans TARA_B110000261 (sample SAMEA4397705) | marine metagenome | biome: Polar Biome; feature: [DCM] deep chlorophyll maximum layer (ENVO:01000326); material: water (ENVO:00002006), including particulate matter (ENVO:01000060) such as... | depth 20 m | reverse complement strand
ACAGTCGCCGCCGTACCCACTGGCATAAATGCTGGCGTCCTAATTTCGCCTCGCGCAGTTGTTATAGTTCCAAGCCTCGCTTTGCCCGAAGTGGAGTTAAGTTTAAAAGAAAATTTTTTTGCCATAACTACCAAATGCTTCAACACAAGATTGGGATCAAGCCTTCAAAACAATATTCTGAATATTAAAAAATAATCATCAGAAGTAAAATGTAACGGGAGGAACCGAATAATGCCAAAAAAGATATAAATTGAGGTCGCCCTTTACCCCGGGGTCTCGGCGGCATATATCTCAGTCAAACAATTAAGGAATAAGCTATGTCTGAAGACGCTCAACTCGAAGGTACCCCTTTGATAGCGCCCTCAAGTACAGAACACCCGCTCTATGAATCTATCGTAGAAAGTATCCGTTCGGTTTACGATCCAGAAATACCAGTCAATATTTTTGATTTAGGCTTAATATATACAGTAAATATCAATAACGAGTCTGAAGTACAAATCATAATGACCCTAACGGCACCAGGCTGTCCTGTCGCAGGTGAAATGCCTGGTTGGGTGGCAGAAGCAATAGAGCCCCTGCCAGGAGTAAAACACGTAGACGTTGAACTTATTTGGGAACCACCATGGGGCATGGATATGATGTCGGATGAAGCGCGGCTGGAATTAGGTTTCATGTAATTAATTGAAATTCAGAATACTTCTACTAAACTACTTATGAAATTAAATTTCTCGCATATTTAATAGGATCTTAAATGTTTGGCATTCCTGGAAAACCGGCCGTCACACTGACAGAAGCTGCAGCAAATCAAATAAAAAAGCTAATGAAAAAAAATGGTCATGAAGGCTTAAGAATTGGCGTAAAAAAAGGTGGCTGTGCGGGTATGGAATATACAATGGAATTTGTAGACGTTACAACATCACACGATGAAGTAGTTGAAAGTGAGGGGGCAGTTATATTAATCGCTCCGATGGCACAAATGTTTTTGTTTGGGACAGAAATCGATTATGAAACAAGCGTATTAGAGGCAGGCTTTAAATTCAAAAACCCAAATGTTGTTGACGCCTGTGGATGTGGGGAAAGTATTAAATTTGATGAATCCCTTTCAGCTGAGATATAGCTTTTAAATTACGTTACCTTCTAATTAAAACATAGCGTTGAGTAGCCATTATTAGAGCATATTATTAAAATCCAAGCTTAACTTACAACATTTTGAACAAAAAAAGTTGACGCAATGTTGGATTTATTCAACCGTAGAAAAGAGTGCCAAGTTTTCGGGTTATTAAAAACATACAACCAGAGGGGTTTTAATGCCTACAAAAATAGCTGCAGGAAATTGGAAAATGAATGGTCAGCAAACTGACATTTCAGAACTACAATTGATATCAAAAGCTGCAGACCAGCTGGATTGTAGAACGATCATTTGTCCTCCAACAACACTTCTAGGAAATGCCACTAAGTTCTGTGATGAAATTTTTATTGGGGGTCAGGATTGTCACCCTAAGCCAAGCGGTGCTTATACAGGCGATATATCAGCAAATATGTTAGCAGATATGGGAGCAAGTTATGTAATTGTTGGCCATTCTGAGAGACGCACCTATCATGGCGAAAATTCAACGATAGTAAAGGCAAAAGCTGAGGCCGCAATTGCCGCAGATTTAAAACCGATTATATGCGTAGGGGAAAAACTGCAACAGCGCGAGAGCGGGGACGCAATTGAGGCAGTGAGTTTACAGATCAAAGGCTCCATACCAACAAATTCTGAAATCATACTAGCGTATGAGCCAATCTGGGCGATTGGAACTGGCGTCATTCCATCATTCAAAGAAATTTGCCAAATGCACGATGCAATTAGAGCATTACTAACTAAAAACTATGGATCCAGTGGACAAAAAATTTCAATATTATATGGCGGTTCGGTAAAACCCAGCAATGCTGCAGAAATTTTCAGCGCGACAAATGTCAACGGGGCACTGGTCGGAGGCGCAAGTTTAAAATCAGCTGACTTTATTCCAATCATGCGAGCATTAGCTAAAAGTTAGAATATTAAGTTCATAACAAACATTGAAACAATTAAAAACAAAACTGTCATAATAGAACCACATCGGACAAAATCTGTTACTCGATATCCACCCGGACCCATTATTAGTGCATTTACTTGGTGGGTCGGAATCAAGAAGGAGTTCGACGTAGAGATCGCTACAGTAAGGGCAAATACTGCAGGATTAGCACCAGCAGCTACAGCGATTGAAACCGCAAGTGGAACCAGCAAAACTGTGGCGCCTACATTTGACATAATTAGCGTAAAAATAGTAGCCATGATGGCTACCCCGATTTGTAGTCCCCAAACAGGCCAGCCATCCAACAAACTAAGAATCTGCTGGGCAATCCAACCGGCCGTCCCAGTAGCCTGCACAGCAATCCCAAGTGGGATCAAGCTAGCCAAAAGAAATACAGTATTCCAGCCGACCGACCCGTAGGCTTCATCCACTGACAGAACACGGGTTACAACCATACCGACAGCGCCAGTCAACAAACAAAGAGATAAGCGAATATCAGTCGTGAGGATCATCACTATAGCTATTGAAAAGAATGCTAAAGCCCAACCAACTTTTTGAGGTCGAACCTCTTCCCTTGGATACTCAGAAGTAACAATTACATAATCACGGTTGTTACTAAGACGCGTTAAAGATTCCCATGTTGTGTGAACAATCAACGTATCACCAGCAAATAAGGGTATATCAGTTAAACGAGTGGCCGAATGTTCTGGAGTTTCGACATGGCTCAAAGTTTCTGTACTACGGTGAATTCCTAAAAGTGAAAGACCGTGTGTTGCCCGGTATCTTATTTCTCCTGGTGTTTTACCAATTACTGGTGATCCGGGAGGTATTACAAGTTCAGCAACCCCAGCATGTGTTGCGGCAAACTCATCTGAAAAGTTTTGAAGTTTTGGCAGTAGTTCAAGTCCGAAGTCTACGGCAAACTCTTCGACCACCCTGCGCAATCCCAAAATTGCCAACCTACATGGAGCTTCAATTTGAGTTGTCGCCAGAGGCGCGACCACGCGCTTTCCACGATAGTCCGTACCAATGATGTAAATGTGATGCGCATCCATTAAATCAGCAAGAGAATGGCCAATCAAGATATTTCCTTCAGGAACTTTGACTTCAAAAATATCCACCTGTAGCCCATAGGTGTTTTTTACGTATTCACGCATTGATTGCCCAGAAGCACCCTCGTCATTACTTTTTCCAGAAGGTAAGACCCACCTTCCAAGAATGATAAAGTAAAGTATCCCAGTAATAACAAGACAAATACCAATGGGAGTAACATCAAATAAACCAAACGGCTGCATCTGTTGGTTGGGAGGTAATCCTGCGTTGGCGACCCCCATAAGGTCATTCAACAAAATCAGCGGGGACGAGCCCACCATCGTAATGGTACCCCCCAAGATAGCACAAAAACCCATTGGCATTAACAAGCGCGACAGCGATATTTCTGTTCTTACTGATATTCGACTAGCAACTGGTAAAAAAAGTGCCGCGGCTCCAACATTTTGCATAAAGGACGAAATCACGCCAACCGAACCTGACATAATGGGGATAATTCGACGCTCTGTACTACCCCCAATTTTTAAAATGTATCCTGCCACTTTTGACATCAATCCAGTTTTATCAAGGCCGGCACCTATGATCATTACCGCTATAATCGAAATCACTGCGTTGGATGCAAAACCATCAAACAATGTTGAAGGATCTGCCAGATTATGCAAACCCGGCAATTGGCTCAAAAGACCCAAAGTGACCATTGCAAGGATGGCGGTAAGATCTATGCGAAAAGCTTCAGTAACAAAAAGAAAAACTGTGACCCCAAGGACTGCCAAAACAACTACCATTTCTGTAGTGAGCAATATTGGATCCATAGTAGTCATCCTTATAATTCTACGACTAAAAAGTACGACGAGAGTTCCACGTCACTTTCAGCTCAAGGGCGTTATTTAGCTTCCCAATCGGTCAATATGATTGAGCTTTAGGTTACAATAAAAATATAGGCAATATATGTTATGGCAAGCAATGGTGCATGGGCGCTGCAAACAAAACATTAAAATAGTGCCACGTTAAGGCATAAAGATACAGTGCCGGTTCATTACTAATATAATGTTTTCACTTCCAACTTGCTTCGCAAAACAGTTCAGGCGATATGGTCTCATGGAAAGTTTTAACCAATCGCCCTTTGACCAAACGTTTGTTCAAAACCCTTACCCAGCCTACGAAATCGCTCGTAAATTAGGTGACGTAGTTTGGTGGGAAGACTATGAAATGCCGGCAGCGGTAAGTCACCGCGCAGTGCGAATGATTTTAAGCAACCGCAATTTAGGAACTGAGCCACCCAGTCCAGCACAGTGCCCAATACATTTAACAGAATGGCAGGCTAATGAATCTCACTCAATGCTTGCACTCGAGCCACCCAGACACAAACGTCTGCGGGGATTAGTGCTGCGGGCATTTACAGCCAAGACTGTTGCCTCTACTTCAGACGAGATCAGAGCCACTTGCCACCGATTGATAGACGGATTTCCAGATAAGCCATTTGATTTTCTTAATTATTTCGCACGCCCTCTACCAGTGCGTGTAATAGCTAGTCTATTAGGCGTACCCACTGAAAAATGTGATGACCTCTTACGTTGGTCAAACGCAATGGTCGCTATGTATCAATCAAAGCGCAGTCATGAAATTGAGTTAGCAGCCAATCTAGCCACTATTGAGTTTACCGAATTTCTAGAAAGCTACATAACGCATCGGCGTAAAAACCCTCGCCCTGACCTATTGTCAGATTTAATCGCCGCTGAAGAATTAGGAGAAAAGCTGACTGGAGCTGAGCTGATTTCAACATGCATTTTACTATTGAATGCGGGGCATGAAGCTACCGTCCATACACTTGGCAACGCATTAAATACGCTGTTACCAACAAATTTTAGATCAGTAACATCCGAATTGATTGAAGAGGTTTTACGCTATGATCCACCGCTTCATGTCTTTACTCGTTTTGCTTATGAAGATATCGACTGCTTTGGTTATAGAATAGAAAAAGGCCAAGAGGTAGCTTGTGTATTGGCATCAGCGAACCGGGATCCAGCTTTTTTGGAAAATCCTAATAAATTTGATCCTTTTCGTAAACCTGGTCAACATCAGTCATTTGGAGCTGGCATTCACTTTTGTGTCGGCGCGCCATTGGCTCGATTGGAAATCAATTTGGGCCTAGCTACCCTTTTTGAACGCCTACCTAATCTACAAATAAATTCACCCGCAGAATACGGAGACACGTATCATTTCCATGGCCTAAAGGCTTTAATGCTGAAATATTAATATTATAGAGTTAGGCCTCTGTTAAAAATTTTCTATAATAAGTAATTTATTTTCGATTGCAGAATAATCACTATTATTTTCTGGCAATTGAACTTTTAGTATTCAAAGCGTAAACGCCCCTAGAAACCAATAAGACCGAGCTCAGCACCGTGCCCCAAGACACATCCCAATCGCAGCTATTGCCCGACGCACAGACCGTGACAGAAGTCCAACATTACAGTGACAGTTTGTTTCGGTTTCGTGTCACGCGACCGGCGTCGTTGCGCTTCAGATCTGGTGAATTTGTAATGATCGGCTTGATGGGTGACCCAAATCCAGAGACTGGCAAAATAAAGCCACTTCTGCGAGCATATTCGATCGCGTCCCCATCTTGGGACGAAACCCTGCAGTTTTACTCTATCAAAGTTGAAAATGGACCACTTACAAGTAAACTACAACATATCAAGCCTAATGATCAGGTAATTTTACGTCCAAAGCCTGTCGGAACTTTAGTACATGACGCCCTGACAACTGCAAAACGAATTTGGTTTTTTTCCACGGGAACAGGTATTGCACCATTTGCGTCACTGCTTCGTGAACCCGAAACATACGAGCGATTTGAAAAGGTTGTGCTCACCCACACCTGCAGAGATTTGGCAGACTTGAAATTTGGTGAAGAATTGATCCATGCAACTAAAAATGATATTTTGGTGGGCGAACAAGCGCACAAAAAGCTACATTATTATCCCACTACAACCCGTGAAAAATCTAATAGGATGGGTAGAGTCACAACTTTGTTGGAGGATGGAACGCTGTTTAAAGAACTCGGCGTTACTAATTTTAACTCAATTAATGACCGCGCAATGGTTTGTGGTTCTATGGGACTTAACACCGATATAAAAAGAATTTTGGAGAAATATGGTTTAAAAGAGGGTGCTAACTCGGACCCCGGTGATTACGTCGTCGAAAAAGCTTTTGTGGGTTAGCTCCAGACAGAAAGTACAAACAATTTATTTTTCAACAATAATCAATAGGTTTCTGCATTCTTGGCTCAATAACTGCATGTTACTGAAACTATTTTATGTGCAAGCGGGTTTAAAAAATGAGAATGGTCTAAGCGCCTAACATTAACCTTGAAACTAGAGCAGTGGGACGCTAGGTACTCCACATACATTTATTTAAAAAAGGACTACTGTTATAGCTCGAAGACCTCACAACGCGCCTCCGCAGCGCGAAACTGGACCCCGCGTAAATGAACGCATTAATAATCCTGAACTTCGCTTAATTGATGCTGAAGGCGAAAATGTTGGATTAGTAACACCACAACGTGCAATGGTTATGGCCGAAGAGGCAGGATTGGATTTGGTCGAAATTTCGCCAAATGCAAACCCACCAGTTTGCAAAATCATGGACTTTGGGAAATTCAAGTATGAAACCCAGAAAAAAGAAGCCGAGGCACGAAAAAAACAAAAAATTATAGAGATCAAGGAAGTTAAATTCCGCCCAAATACTGATACGCATGACTACGAAGTAAAAATGCGTAATGTTTATAAATTCATAGAAAATGGTGATAAAGTTAAAATCACAATGCGCTTCAGGGGCAGAGAGATGGCCCACCAAGAGCTTGGCCGTGAGCTTTTACTTCGCGTTGCAGATGATACCAAAGAGATGGGTAAAGTGGAAAATATGCCCAAGATGGAGGGGCGGCAAATGATTATGCTCATCGGGCCTCTACCCAAGTCATAAGTTAAAATACAATTAGACGAATTCTAATTAAAAATTTAGAATTTTATTTCTTCAAATTGTCATTTGTAGTGTTTAATTAAATTTTCAGGGTATTTTTTTAAAAATAGTTTGCCTCATTAACATTCAATTAAAATTAAAGGGTGATCAATAATGTCAGAACTCAAACCACAACTTGGAGATTTCTATTGGCAAGACCCCTTCTTATTAGAAAGTCAATTAACTGAAGATGACCGCATGTTGCGTGATGCAGCGGCACAATTTGCTAAAAAAGAGCTTCAGCCGTCAATCGTAGAGGTGTATCGAGAGGCTCATGTCCAACCAGATCTGTTCAAAAAAATGGGACAGGCTGGGCTACTTGGTTCTACCATTCCAGAGGAATATGGCGGCATAGGAGCCAGCTACTCAGCTTATGGATTGATTGCCCGCGAAATTGAACGCGTTGATAGTGGGTACCGCTCTATGATGTCGGTGCAGTCTTCATTGGTTATTTATCCAATTCATGCATACGGCAATGAGCAACAGCGTCAAAAATATCTACCTGAATTATGTGCAGGTGATTTAATTGGCTGCTTTGGACTGACAGAGCCTGATGCAGGTTCTGATCCAGCAGGCATGAAAACCCGTGCAGAGAAAACATCCACTGGGTATCGTATTACAGGATCTAAGATGTGGATATCGAACTCACCAATCGCAGATGTATTTATAGTCTGGGCAAAGTCAGAGGCTCATGGTGATAAAATTCGTGGTTTCATTTTGGAAAAAGGCATGCGCGGACTAAGTGCCCCTAAAATTGGAGGAAAATTATCACTCCGAGCTTCCGTTACTGGTGAAATAGTGATGGATGGTGTTGAAGTTGGTGAAAATGCGCTGCTACCAAATGTTGAAGGCCTGAAAGGCCCCTTTGGTTGTCTTAATCGAGCTAGATATGGAATAGCATGGGGCGTGTTGGGGGCCGCTGAATTCTGTTGGAATGCTGCCCTACAGTATGGTCTTGATCGAAAACAATTTGGCAAGCCACTCGCTCAGACACAATTATTCCAAAAAAAGTTAGCAGACATGCAGACTGAAATTGCACTTGGCCTTCAATCTGTTTTTCGTCTTGGCCAAATGATGGATGATGGCACAGCCAGCCCAGAGCTAATTAGTCTAATGAAACGTAATAACTGTGGAAAGGCATTGGATATTGCCCGTATCAGCCGAGATATGCATGGTGGAAATGGTATATCAGAAGATTTTCAAATTATGCGTCATGCAGCGAACTTAGAGACAGTAAATACCTATGAAGGAACGCATGATGTCCATGCTTTAATATTAGGACGTGCACAAACTGGGCTACAGGCATTTTTCTAAAATAATGTTTTAAAAATTACCAAACCTAGCAAAATCTTCATTCAAACCTTTAAAATTAATAATTTGTGATCACGGATTTTTTACCGTGATCACAAATGTACGAAATATTCAGAATTTCAAATAAAGACCTGTAATACCTTGCGAAATTCCCGGTACATTTGGAATCATAATACTTGATAGGAAGACCAAATGAACATTCACGAATATCAGGCGAAAGCCTTGCTGCGGAGTTACGGCGCACCGGTATCGGATGGTAGGGTCGTACTAAAAGCTGACGAAGCGAAAATAGCTGCAAGCGAAATGGATGGTCCACTTTGGGTTGTAAAAGCTCAGATCCATGCAGGGGGTCGAGGAAAAGGGCATTTCAAAGAGGCGGACGCCGGTGTAACCGGTGGAGTTCGTATGGCTAAAAGTGTTGAGGAAGCCGAAAAAGAGGCAAAGGCTATGCTGGGCCGTACATTAGTCACTAAGCAAACTGGACCAGCCGGAAAGCAAGTTAATCGCGTTTATATTGAAGACGGTTCAGAAATAAAAAACGAGTTTTATCTCGCAATCTTGGTGGACAGGCAAACTAGTCGGATATCTTTTGTTGCCTCAACCGAGGGCGGCATGGACATTGAAGAGGTTGCCGCATCCACCCCGGAAAAAATAATATCCTTTTCAGTTGATCCAGCAACAGGATATCAGGGATTTCATGGACGGCGGATTGCATTTAATCTTGGACTAAGTGGAAAACAGGTTAAGCAATGCGTTACCTTGATGGGCAACCTTTTTCAGATGTTTGTAGAAAAAGATATGGAAATGTTAGAAATAAATCCACTTATTGTGTCCGGCAGTGGAGATCTAAAATGCTTAGATGCCAAGATGGGATTTGATGGTAATGCCGTCTACCGACATGCTGATATATCGGAATTGCGTGATACAACAGAAGAAGATCCAAAAGAACTTGAGGCCAGCAAACACGATCTGAATTATATAGCCCTAGACGGTGAAATTGGCTGTATGGTCAATGGCGCAGGCTTGGCTATGGCCACCATGGATATAATTAAGCTCTACGGCGCAGAACCCGCAAACTTTCTGGACGTTGGGGGAGGTGCAACCAAAGAAAAGGTAACAGAAGCCTTTAAAATAATTACATCTGACCCACAGGTGAAAGGCATACTAGTCAATATCTTTGGTGGCATTATGCGTTGTGACGTAATTGCTGAAGGCGTCGTTGCGGCAGTTAAGGAAGTCGGTCTAAAGGTTCCTTTGGTTGTAAGGCTTGAGGGTACTAATGTGGAAAAAGGTAAAAAGATCATAAATGAAAGTGATCTAAATGTAATTGCGGCCAATGACCTAAAAGATGGTGCCCAAAAGATTGTTGCGGCAGTTAAAGAAATTTGACGCGAGATGATTAAGACAAATCAAGATTTTATTAAAAGGAGCGTCTAATGGCCGTGCTAATTGATCAAAACACCAAAGTTATATGTCAGGGTTTTACGGGCAGTCAGGGCACATTCCATTCCGAACAAGCAATTGAATATGGCACCAACATGGTGGGCGGTGTGACGCCTGGAAAGGGCGGTCAATCACATCTAAACCTACCAGTATTCAATTCCGTACATGAAGCAAAGTCTGTTACAAGCGCCAATGCAACGGTAATTTATGTTCCACCACCATTTGCCGCCGATTCAATATTAGAGGCAATTGATGCCCAAATGGAAGTAATAGTATGTATCACCGAAGGCATTCCAGTTTTAGATATGATAAGAGTTAAAAGGGCACTGGAGGGGTCATCCAGCCGATTAGTGGGGCCCAATTGCCCCGGCGTTATAACTCCCGGTGCTTGCAAGATTGGAATTATGCCAGGACACATCCACCACCGCGGATCAGTTGGCGTGGTGTCTCGGTCTGGAACTTTGACGTATGAGGCAGTTAAACAGACCACAGACGTAGGATTAGGCCAATCAACCTGCGTCGGCATAGGCGGTGATCCAATAAAGGGAACTGAGCACTTGGATGTGCTGGAATGGTTCCTAGCGGATGATGAAACTGAGAGCATAATCATGATTGGAGAGATTGGCGGATCTGCGGAAGAAGAGGCTGCGCAATTTTTAGCTGACGAAAAGAAAAAAGGTAGATGGAAACCCACTGCTGGATTTATTGCAGGACGCACCGCGCCCCCTGGCCGCCGTATGGGCCATGCTGGCGCCATAGTGGCCGGTGGGAAAGGTGGGGCAGACGATAAAATAGAAGCAATGCGGTCAGCCGGAATTATTGTTGCGGAAAGTCCAGCTGGCCTAGGAGAAGCTGTATTAGAGGCGATAGGGTAACCTTATGGAGATGATTTTAAGCCAGTATAAAATAATAAACAGATATACGGCAGACATTAACAAATTTTGCAACTTGCTTCGCCTTTTTCAATTAGAAACTCAATATTGGGTTACCAATAGCATGTTGCCCTTATTATGTAGAATGATTTTAATCCCAATGCTTCCAGAAGTTAAAAAAGCTTTAAATTCTATACTTCCAGCCCACTTTGAGGTAATCTTCAATGACTAATCATCCAGACAACACTCAATTTCATGCTTCCTCTTTCATGCAAAGCCACAATGCAGAGTACTTGGAACAAATGCATGCCCGCTACGCCACAAACCCAGAATCTGTAGATGAGCAATGGTCTAAATTTTTTAAAGAGCTTGGCGATGCTAATGTCGAAGCCTTAGCTGAGGCATCGGGGCCATCTTGGGGTCGAAACGATTGGCCACCACTCCCGATGGACGATCTTACATCTGCTCTGACTGGAGAATATCCCAACACCACAAAAACTGCTAACCCTAACAAAAATATGCCTACTATGGCCGAGCAAAGTGATGCAAATCTTGATGACGACCAGATAAAGAGAGCCGTACTTGACAGTGTGCGTGCGTTAATGCTGATCCGCGCCTACCGAATTCGTGGTCACTTAAGCGCAGATCTTGATCCCTTAAATATGCGCATGGAAACCGAACGACCCGAATTAGATCCCAATACTTATGGTTTTAATCAAGCTGACCTTGATAGGCCAATCTTTTTAGACAATGTCTTGGGTTTAAAATTTGCATCGATGCGCGAAATTCTTGAAATTGTTAGACGAACGTATAGTGGCACGTTCGCCCTACAATATATGCATATTTTGGACCCTGAACAATCCTCCTGGCTAAAGGAACGAATAGAGGGCTTTGGTAAAGAAATTAGTTTCACGCGTGAGGGACGAAAAGCTATTTTAAAAAAGCTTGTAGAAGCCGAGGGCTTTGAGAAATTTCTCCACGTAAAATACATGGGTACCAAGAGGTTTGGTCTTGATGGAGGAGAGAGCCTTATCCCAGCAATGGAGCAGATAATAAAACGTGGCGGCGCACTGGGTGTTAAAGACATAATTATTGGAATGCCACATCGTGGCCGCTTATCTGTACTTGCCAATGTAATGGCAAAACCTTACCGCGCTATTTTTAATGAATTTCAGGGTGGATCCTCCAAGCCTGAGGACGTCGATGGATCAGGTGACGTAAAATATCACCTTGGAGCATCTTCAGATAGGGAGTTTGACGGCAATAACGTGCATCTTTCATTAACTGCAAACCCAAGTCATTTGGAGGCAGTAAATCCTGTAGTTTTGGGAAAAGCGCGCGCAAAGCAGGATCAAAATAATGATTCAGAGCGGACAACTGTTCTGCCAATTCTGTTACATGGCGATGCGGCATTTGCAGGCCAAGGCATAATAGCTGAAGGTTTTGGCTTATCTGGCCTCAAAGGCCACAAAAATGGTGGGACAATACACATTGTTGTAAATAACCAAATAGGTTTTACAACAGCACCCCACTTTAGCCGCTCCTCAGCATACCCAACAGATATTGCACTGATGGTAGAAGCACCCATCTTCCACGTGAATGGCGATGATCCTGAGGCAGTGGTTCATGCAGCGAAAGTAGCTACTGAGTATCGACAGAAATTTAAAAAAGACGTCGTTCTAGACATTATTTGTTATCGGCGATTTGGCCATAACGAAGGTGATGAGCCAATGTTTACAAACCCCATAATGTATAAAAAAATTAAAAACCAAAAAACAACACTCTCACTCTACACCGCGCGCTTGGTAAAAGATGGCTTAATACCTGAAGGTGAAATTGAAGATAGTAAAGCTGACTTTCAGGCTTACCTAACTGCGGAGTTTGAAGCAGGTAAAAGCTATAAACCTAATAAAGCCGACTGGTTAGATGGCAGGTGGTCAAAAATAAATCGCCGTGGTGAAGAATATCAACGGGGTGACACAGCAATACCCGAGACAACTTTCAACGACGTTGCAAAAGCTTTGGGACAAGTTCCAAATGAATTTCCAGTGCATAAAACAGTACAAAGAATGCTTGATACAAAGGCTAATAATTTAAAGTCTGGAAAAGAAATCGATTGGGCTACTGGTGAAGCATTGGCGTTTGGCTCTTTATTAACTGAAGGTCACCCGGTGCGCCTATCTGGGCAAGACAGCACGCGCGGTACGTTTAGCCATCGGCACTCAGGATTGGTAAACCAAAATACAGAAGAGCGTTATTACCCTCTGAATAACATTCGTAAGGGGCAAGGTGAATACGAAGTTATCGACTCAATGCTTTCTGAATACGCCGTCTTGGGTTTTGAATACGGCTATTCTTTGGCTGAACCTAACGCTTTAGTAATGTGGGAGGCCCAATTTGGAGATTTTGCAAATGGCGCCCAAATTATGTTTGACCAATTTATTTCAAGTGGTGAAAGCAAATGGCTTCGGATGTCTGGGCTAACGATGCTCCTTCCACATGGCTTTGAAGGCCAAGGGCCAGAGCACAGTTCCGCAAGACTAGAGCGTTTTTTACAGATGTGTGGACAAGACAACTGGATTGTCGCAAATTGCACAACACCAGCAAATTATTTTCATATTTTGCGTCGTCAAATTCATCGTACGTTTCGGAAACCATTAGTACTAATGACCCCAAAATCACTGCTACGTCACAAAATGGCAGTTTCAAAGCGCGAAGAATTTACTTCGGGTTCTAGTTTTCATCGAGTTCTTTGGGACGATGCTCAATATGGAAATTCTAAAACCAAACTTTTAGCTGACAAAAAAATTAAACGATTAGTTTTGTGCTCAGGTAAAGTTTACTATGACCTCCTCGAAGAAAGAGATGTGCGTGGAATCAACGATATATACCTCATGCGAATTGAACAATTCTATCCGTTCCCAGCCATATCCATGGTGAAAGAACTGGAACGCTTCAAATCCTCGGACGTTGTCTGGTGTCAAGAAGAACCAAAAAATCAAGGCGCATGGTCATTTATTGAACCTAATATTGAGTGGGTTCTCAATCGTATTGGCGCTCAAAACTTACGTCCAACTTACGTCGGACGTTCTGCCTCGGCCTCGCCTGCCACAGGCCTTGCATCAATTCATAAATCACAGCAAGCAGCGCTCATTGATGAAGCGCTAACGTTGAAAGGATAAAATATGTCCACTGAAGTTCGTGTGCCCACTTTGGGTGAATCTGTCACTGAAGCAACTATTGCAACATGGTTTAAAAAAATTGGTGATCCCGTTGAATTGGATGAAATGCTTTGTGAATTGGAAACAGATAAGGTAACCGTAGAAGTCCCTAGTCCTATAGCCGGCGTTATTACAGAAATTGTGGTCGCAGAGGGCTCTACCGTAAGCGTTGAAGCTTTATTAGCAAAAATTAGTGAAGGCGCTGTTGCACAGATAACCAAAGCCTCCGAACAGCTATCAAATCGAGCTAAGCAGGAGCCCAACTCATCTAAATCTGAGACTATTGATATCGAAGATGCTCCATCAGCCAAAAAAATAATGGCTGAAAAAGGAATTACAAGATCCGACGTAATTCCTACTGGGAGGGATGGACGTATCATGAAGGCCGATGTCCTAAAGGATCCTACTGGCGGAGCACCAGAAATCACACCCATCAATACCCCCTCACCAGTACCAGTGAGTGATGCTTCACGCGAAGAGCGGGTAAAGATGACACGCCTACGCCAAACTATTGCCCGTCGCCTCAAGGACAGTCAAAATACTGCTGCCATGCTAACTACTTATAATGAAGTTGATATGACCGAGGTGATAGCATTACGTGATCAATACAAAGAACTATTCCTGAAAAAACACAGCGTAAAATTGGGCTTTATGTCCTTTTTTACTATAGCCTGCTGTCACGCACTTAAGGAAGTGCCAGAAGTTAATGCTGAAGTCGACGGCACTGATATAATCTACAAAAACTTTGTTCATATCGGCATAGCCGCCGGTACACCGACCGGCCTTGTCGTGCCCGTAATTCGAGACGCAGACGCAATGTCATTTGCGCAGATAGAAAAGGAAATTGCAGAAAAAGGGTCCCGAGCAAGGGATGGAAAGCTGACAATGGCTGAAATGCAAGGCGGTACATTTACCATATCTAATGGAGGCGTTTACGGCTCTTTGATGTCGTCACCAATTCTAAACCCACCACAATCAGGAATCTTGGGGATGCACAAAATTCAGGAGCGTCCGATAGCTTTGAATGGTCAAGTTGTAATTCGCCCGATGATGTATTTGGCCCTTAGCTATGATCATAGAATAGTCGATGGCAAGGGAGCAGTGACATTCCTTGTGAGAATTAAAGAAGCCCTAGAAGACCCACGTCGGTTACTCATGGATCTCTAACAGGTTAAAAAGTGGTTTTAAAAATCTAAAAGATGTTATTTTGCGTAATAAATCGCATTACTGTTCAACTAGAAGGATAAGTCTCGTGGCTTCATACGACGTAATTGTGATTGGTTCCGGTCCCGGCGGATATGTAAGCGCTATTCGCTGCGCTCAGTTAGGGCTAAAAACAGCTTGCGTAGAAGGTAGAGATACCCTGGGAGGCACATGCCTTAATGTAGGTTGTATCCCATCAAAAGCTTTGTTGCACGCCAGCCATCAACTCCATGAAGCACAACATAACTTTGCAAAAATGGGCCTAATAGCTGATAATCCTTCTGTTGATTGGAACAAGATGCAGGGATACAAATCTGAAGTTATTGAAGGAAATACTAAAGGTATTGAATTTTTATTTAAGAAAAACAAAATCGACTGGTTAAAGGGCTGGGCATCCATTCCCAGCGTTGGAGAAATTCTTATTGGTGATGAAACATACACAGCCAAACATATTATTATAGCAAGTGGGTCAGAACCTTCGGCCCTTCCAGGAATTAAGATCGACGAAAAAATAGTGGTCACCTCCACAGGGGCTCTTGCCCTAGACAAAATACCTGCAAAAATGATCGTCATAGGTGCCGGCGTAATTGGTCTTGAGCTTGGATCCGTTTATGCACGCCTAGGCACAGAAGTGGAGGTTATAGAATTTTTAGATGAAATCACCCCAGGCATGGATGCAGAAATTCAAAAGAATTTTAAACGTATATTAAAAAAACAAGGCCTCAAATTTACCATGGGTTCGGCTGTAAAATCAGTTTCTGTTAAAAATAAAACAGCCAGCGTTACTTACGTAAACCGAAAAAAAGATACCGAGCACCAGGTCGACGCTGACGTAGTATTAGTTGCAACTGGACGAAAGCCATTCCTTGATGGACTAGGCCTTGAAGCTCTTGGTATAACGCTCACAGACGGTGGACAGATCAAAACTGATAGCAATTATTCAACAAATATCACAGGGGTCTATGCTATAGGAGATGCCATAAGTGGACCCATGTTGGCTCATAAAGCTGAAGATGAAGGCATGGCAGTAGCCGAGATTTTAGCTGGCCAAGCTGGGCACGTAAACTACGGAGTAAT
>TARA_B110000261_G_scaffold164582_1_pt1 | contig 16298 bp, 20 predicted proteins | sample TARA_B110000261 | Tara Oceans TARA_B110000261 (sample SAMEA4397705) | marine metagenome | biome: Polar Biome; feature: [DCM] deep chlorophyll maximum layer (ENVO:01000326); material: water (ENVO:00002006), including particulate matter (ENVO:01000060) such as... | depth 20 m | reverse complement strand
TAATTATAGAGATAAAAATAATAAATAAAGTAGGTTAATGTAGAATAATGGACATGGATAAATATGGCAAATAGACTCTCAAAAATATATACACGCACTGGTGATAAAGGAAAAACTGGGCTAGCTGACGGCTCTCGAGTAGATAAATTTAATTCTCGTATTGAATCCCTAGGGAATATTGATGAATTAAATTCAATTATTGGGATTGTTTTAACAGAAAAGATACCTAATGATATGAAAGCTATTCTTGAGAGAGTTCAGCATGACTTATTTGATATTGGTGGTGAATTATCGATACCAAACCATATGGTAATAGATGAAAAAAAAATTGATTTCCTTGAGAACAGTCTTGATAAAATGAATAACGAATTGCAACCATTAAAAGAATTTATTTTACCTGGTGGATCTAGAATTTCATCATATTGCCACCTAGCTAGAACAGTTTGCAGAAGGGTTGAGCGAAATTTATTCAAACTAGCTCAATCTGACAAAGTTAACGAAGCTTCACTGAAATACGTCAACCGCCTATCCGATATGCTATTTGTATTAGCAAGATTTTTAAATAAAATAAATCGGCATAATGATATTTTATGGAAAAAAGAAATTTGATCACTACAATTCATGAATAGAAATCTTCTGAAGGTCATTCAAAAGAAAATTAACTCATTTTTTAAAACAAAAAAAATTGATCATAAGTTAATAAGTGATTCCGCTTTAAACACACTGGCAGTTCTTAAAAAAAACAAATATGAGGCTTTTATAGTGGGTGGAGCAATACGCGATATTTTAATGGGCTCTAGGCCTAAAGACTTCGATATTGCAACTAATGCAACTCCCGAGCAAGTCAGATCTATTTTTAAAAAATCTAGAATTATTGGAAGGAGATTTAAACTTGTTCATGTTATTTACGGTCGTGAAATTATAGAAGTCTCAACTTTTAGAGCAAAGCCATTACAAAAAATACACATGTCAAATGGTGTTCTAAAAGATAATGAATACGGATCTATTGAAGAAGATGCAGAAAGAAGAGATTTTACTATTAATGCACTTTATTACAATGTTGAAGAAAAAAAATTAATTGATTTTTATGGCGGCCTAAAAGATATTGAAAATCAAAAGTTACGACTTATTGGTAACCCAAAATTAAGATATAAAGAAGATCCAATTAGACTATTAAGGGCTATTCGTTTTGCGGCGAAATTAAAAATAAAAATTGATGGTGAAACGTTAAGTGAGCTGAAAAAATCTACCGACCTGCTTGAATCTGTTCCATACTCACGCTTATTTGACGAGATTATGAAATTATTTTTAACAGGGCATGCCGAAGATAGTATGGTGTTATTTAAAAAATATAAGCTGAGTTGCACTTATTTTCCAACATTAGCAAATGAAAATAAAACTTTCCAGGACTTCCTATCTCAAGCCCTTATAAATACAGACCTTCGTATTAAAAACGATCAATCTGTAAACCCAGGATTTTTTCTTGCAGTTTTCTTATGGCATGATGTTCAGAAATTATCAAAGAAATATAGTAAAAACTTTTCTCATCCATCTTTAGCTCTTAACAAAGCCATTGATGATGTTCTTTATAAGCAGGCTAAAATTTTTCCAATACAAAAAAGATTTTCAATTACGATGAGTGAGATTTGGAGGCTTCAGCCGAGATTTAAAGGTACATCAACAAAAAAAATCTACAGACTTTTAAGTCATCCAAGATTTAGAGCTTCATATGATTTCATGTTGCTTCGCTGTCAAGTTTCAGAAATTTCTAAATCTGAGGGTGTTTGGTGGACTAGTTTTATTGAATCAAATAAACAAGACCAAGATTTACTTATTAATAAAAAAAAACATTAAAAAGATGAGTATTATTTTTATTGCTTTAGGGAGTAACCTAGATAATCCAAAAAAACAGGTCGAAGATGGTATGTTATTTGTTAGTAAGATAAATGGGGTCACCCTTTTAAATAAATCATATCTTTACGAAACTTATCCAGTAGGGTTTTTAGACCAGCCTAACTTCATTAATGCAGTAATAAAAATTGAATCAGACCTAAGTCCTCAGAAACTCCTAGATAAACTTTTAAAAATTGAAAATATCGCTGGTAGAATTAGAATCAATAAAAATGGTCCTAGGACTTTAGATTTAGATATTCTTTTATTTGATGATTTAATTTTGAATGAAAATAATTTAGTTATCCCACACCCAAGAATGCACGAGAGACTTTTTGTATTAATGCCGCTAAATGATATTGACAGTGATATTGTGTTACCAAATCTCGGCCCAATAAAGCATATAATGAAAATATTAGCTCCAGAAAATATTACCAGGATTGAATAGTTTGAATATTTTTAATAAATACCCATACATCGTAGTTGAGGGTCCGATAGGTTGTGGAAAATCTACCTTAGCTAGACTATTATCTAATAAATTTAGCGCTAATATGTTCACGGAAAAAGCTGATCGTAATCCTTTTCTACCAAAATTTTATGAAGATATGAAGCATTACGCTTTATCCACTCAACTTTTCTTTCTTTTTCAGAGAGCAGAACAAATTAACGAGCTGAACCAGAAAGATTTCTTTAAAAGTGGGATTATCGCTGACTTTTTTCTACAAAAAGACCCGATATTTGCAAACCTTAACTTAGATAATGAGGAGTTAAAGCTTTACACTCAAATTTATAATCACCTACATCCTAAGGCTCCTGTTCCTGATTTAGTAATCTACCTTCAGACACCTGTTGACCTTCTTCGAAAGCGCGTTGAAAAAAGAAATATCCCATATGAGCAAAGAATATCAACTGAGTATTTAGAAAAAATTGCTGAGTCATATAGCAACTATTTTCACAATAACCATCATTCTAGAGTTTTAATTATTAATAATGAAAATCTTGACCTCTTAGAAGATTCGTCAGCATTAAATTTATTAGTAGAGAGAATTCATCAGATCAATAGTATAAGAGAATTTTTTAACCCAAAATTAATATAACTATGCGTAACCTAAAAAAATTATTTACTAAAAAAAATATTGTCATTATCACTTGTTATGACGCATCCTTTGCATCTTTTTTATCAAATACTGGTTGCGATGCTTTTTTAGTTGGAGATTCTTTAGGTGTTTTGATAAAAGGCCAATCATCTACTCGTGAAGTAAAAATGAACGAAATTATTTATCATACAGAATCTGTAAGAAGAGGGTCTTCCATTATGCCAATAATTAGTGATATGCCTATTAATTCATATCTTAATAAAAATATGGCTTTAAAGAATGCCAAGCTTCTTATTGATGCAGGTGCAGATATTGTGAAAATTGAGGGGGCGGATGAACATACACTTAAAATTGTGAAACACCTTAGTACAAATAAAATTCAAGTTTGTGGGCATATTGGGTCAATGCCTCAAATCAACAAAATTAAAAAGTTAGTTGATGACAATTTACTTGTTATAGCAAAAAAACTTGAAGATGCTGGCTTAAGTATGGTTGTAATGTCGATGACTTCAATGTTAAACGATAAAAATATTACTCGCGAGCTATCAATACCAACTATAGGCTTTAGATCTTCATCTTTTTGTAATGGTGAAGTAGAATTATTATATGATTTGCTCGGTATCTCAGAGGCATCGCTATCAAATAATAAAAATCAGATAATCCCATCAAATATGTTTTTAAAATTAAATAAATTTATTAAAAGAGTTCATGATCGAGAGGTCTAATGAAAATAATCAAGTCACCTCTAGATCTCAAAAAGCATTTAAAAGAATTGGAAAATATTTTTTTAATTCCAACTATGGGTAATTTGCACGAAGGGCACTTATCATTAATAAAAGAAGCTAAGAAAATAAGTGACAACATTATTCTTACGATATTTGTTAATCCCATTCAATTTAACTCTAATAGCGACCTTGAATGTTACCCAAGAACATTAGACCTAGATATAGATTTATTAAAAAAAACTGGTGTCTCGATATTATTTAATCCATCTGTGAAAGATATCTACCCAACAGATTCAAATCTATCCTACAAGCTGCCAATAATTTCTAATCAATTATGTGGGAAATCCCGACCAGGACATTTTAAGGGTGTTGTTACAATTATTGATAGGCTGTTTAAATTAATAAAGCCATCATATGCAATTTTTGGTAAAAAAGACTACCAACAGTTATTCCTAATTAAAAAATTTGTCCTTGATTGCAGATTACCTATAAAAATTATAGAAGCTAAAACCATTAGAGGTAATAATAGTCTTGCACTAAGCTCTAGAAACAACCTTCTCACTGATAAAGAAATGGTATCTGCAGCAGCATTGCATAAACAACTAAAAATATGTACAGAATCAATACTAAATGGTGCAAAAATTAATGATGCTGAGCTTGAAGCTCAAAATAGTTTAATTAATGCAGGTTGGAAGTTGGATTATTTTGAAATAAGGAGGCAAACTGATCTAAAAAAACCAAGTTATAATGATTCAAAGTTAGTTGCACTTGGTGCCGCGACATTTGCAAAGGTAAGATTGCTTGATAATATAGAATTTTGCATCCCAACAACTAAATGACTATAATGTCATGCTTAAAACTAATACTGTAACTAATATGCAAAGAATAATGCTTAAATCTAAACTTCATCGAGTCTCAGTTACACACTCTGAGCTGGAATATGAAGGCTCATGCGCGATTGATGTATCACTTCTCGAAGCTGCAAACATTAAAGAATATGAGCAAATATCAATTTACAATATAACTAATGGCCAACGATTCACCACGTACGCTATTCAAGCAGAAAATAATTCTGGAATTATATCTATCAATGGTGCTGCAGCTCATAAAGCAGATCCTGGTGACAAACTAATTATTGCTACATTCGCAAATTATAACGAAATAGAACTTGAGAAATATCAACCACTTTTAGTTTATGTTGACCCAAACAATAAAATTACTATTACTAAAAACTCAATTGCAGTTCAAGCAGCATAAGTTATAAAAATTGATATCAATTAAAAATATTAAAGATAATGTAATAAATGCTTTAGAGGATATTAAAGCATTTGACATAGTATCGATAGATATTCGCAAGCAAGCAACTATTGCCGATTATATTGTAATCGCAAGTGCTAACTCATCCAGACAAGCTAAAGCTCTAGCTAATAATGTAAAAGATGCTATGCAAAAAATAAATGTTCCTTTGATTGGTATCGAAGGTGAATCCGGAAGTGAATGGGTCTTAGTAGATGTGGGCGATATTATTATTCATATTATGACTCCCACAACAAGAGCTCATTACAATTTAGAAGAGCTGTGGGTATCTGAAATTAAAAAGTGATACTAAAAATTGAAAATAAAAATTATTTCAATAGGCAACAATCCCCCCAAGTGGGCTCAAGATATAATTCTGGAATACACTTCTAGATTTAAAGATCATTTCAAAATTGAATTAATAGAAATAAAGTCAGATAAAAATATTAAATCTATAAAGCAAAAAAAGATAGTAGAAGCTCAAAAGATTCTAAAATTTTTAGACAACGATTACATTATCTCACTTGATGAAAAGGGTTCATCTTGCTCTTCAAAGGCTTTGTCAAAAAAATTATCTAACTGGATGCAAAACTTTCCAAAGCTAGCATTTGTTATTGGTGGCGCAGATGGTTTAGATAATACAATTCTAGAATATTCAAGCTGGGTTTGGAGTCTATCTAGCCTTACACTGCCTCATAACCTCGCAAAGGTTATCTTAGTAGAGCAGCTTTACAGGGCATCAACAATTTTAAACAACCATCCATATCACCGTGAATAATAAAAATAAGAATAGCCTTGTCTGGCTAAGAAGAGACCTTAGGCTTTATGACCATAATGCACTCTACCAAGCTTTGAAAAAATCAAATGCTGTATATTGTTGCTTTATTTTTGATACCGAAATTCTAAAGAACCTAAGTAATAAAAATGATCGTAGAATTGCTTTTATTTGGAACTCCCTTAGAGAGATAAAAACAAATCTTAACAAGCTCGGTTCTGATCTTATTGTAGAGATTGGTGATCCTGTTTCTATAATCCCCTCTTTAATCGAAAAATATAAGTGTGATGCACTTTTCTTAAATAAGGATTATGAGCAATACGCAATAAGTAGAGATAATAAAGTTGCTGAAAAATTAAAAAAAAGTAAAGTTGGATTTCATAAATACAAAGATCAAGTTCTTTATGAAGACAAAGAAATATTAACCCAAAACGATAGTCCTTATACTGTTTTTACCCCGTATAAAAATAATTATCTTAAGAAACTTTTAATTGAAGGTATCAATCAATATGATTGTGATCTTTATATGAGCAACCTAGCAAAGTTTGATTCTGAAAATTTTCCAACAATTCAAGAAATTGGTTTTGAGAAATCAAACCTATTGTCAATGAAGGTACCACTTGGTACAAAAGGTGGGCTAAGCCTAATCAATGATTTTAAGAAAAGAATTAAAAATTATAATACCGAAAGAAACTTTCCAGGGATAAAAGGTGTGTCATATCTTTCAGTTCATAATAGATTCGGTACTGTGTCAATAAGACATCTAGTGAAGATAGCACTTAATGATAATTCTGAAGGATCGTCTACGTGGCTTAATGAGTTAATTTGGAGAGATTTTTATTTTCAAATACTATCAAACTTTCCTCATATCCAAACTGGAAAAGCTTTTAAAAATAAATACAACAACCTTATATTTGAAAATGATGAAAAAAAATTTAGTGCTTGGAAGAAAGGTTCTACAGGTTTTCCAATTGTAGATGCAGGGATGCGCCAATTAAATTCTACAGGATATATGCATAATCGATTAAGGATGATTATTGCTTGTTTTCTAGTAAAAGATTTGCTAATTGACTGGCGGTGGGGAGAAAAATATTTTGCTGACAATTTAATTGATTATGACTTTTCTGCAAACAACGGTGGATGGCAGTGGGCTGCATCCACTGGATGCGATGCACAACCATATTTTAGGATATTCAACCCTACCCTTCAGTCAGAAAAGTTTGATCCAGATGGAAAGTTTATAAAAAAATATATACCTGAGTTAGAGCTTCTTGATAAAAAAGAAATCCACCAACCATCAGTTTTTTTTAATAAATCACCAGACAGTTTTCCGATAGAGCTTGGGGTTAATTACCCCTTCCCAATAGTAAATCATGCAGAGCAGAAAATTAAAATCATGTCTATATTTAAAGCTGTCGAATAGATGTTGTTTTTATACTACAATATTGCCAATATCCTATTGTTTAAAGCTTTTTTAATAGACTTAAATACAACAATAATGGATAATATGAATTCTATGAGATTATCTAAATTACTAATTATTATTGTGGTTATATTTCAAATAACAGGATGTGCATCTCATGCAAACAAAGATCCTCTAGAAAACATCAATCGAGTAGTCTACAAATTTAATGATGTTGCAGATACTGCAATTATTAAGCCAGTTTCAAAAGGGTATCAAGCTATTGCTCCGCAATTTGTTGTGAAAGGTATAAATAATTTTTTCAACAATATTAAGGATGTGGTGACTGTTATAAATGATTTATTACAATTCAAAATACAACATGCAGTAAACGATACTGGAAGAGTCCTGGTTAACAGTACTATTGGTCTTTTAGGCTTTATTGATGTTCATTCAATAAATGGTGGGGAACGTAGAAAAGAAGATTTTGGACAGACACTTGGTCATTGGGGTGTAGGTCAAGGGGCATATCTTGTTCTACCATTTATAGGGCCTTCCACTACTCGGGATGCTGTTGGATTTATAACAGATACAATAGCGTTTGACCCTATTAGTTACATGAATAACGTAAGAGCTAGAAACCAATTACGCATAATACAGTTAATTGATGCTCGAACTGAGCTTCTTAACGCATCCTCAATCTTGGATGACGCCTCATTAGATCCATACGCATTTCAAAGGGATGCATACCTTCAATATAGAGAAGCTCTTTTAAATGATAATCCTGCTGGTGAAATTGACTATTCAGATACTGCTGATGTCCATTATGACTTCGAAGCATATACTGAAGAATTCGACAAAATACCTACAAAAATCCCCGAAGTAAAAAAAATCTCCCTAATTAATTAATTTCAAGAATTAGTTGCAACTGTCATAGGTTCAATCATTATAGAGCCAGTGTATTTTGAGCTATTTGAATAAACGTCACTCCCTATAGCCTTAATGTTTAATAGCATGTCTTTCAAGTTACTTGCAATTGTAATTTCTTCAACAGCATGTTGTATCTTTCCTGACTCAATCCAAAATCCAGCCGCACCTCTTGAGTAGTCTCCGGTTACCATATTTAGCCCATGCCCTAAAAGCTCTGTAACAAGAAGGCCTTTATCAACCCCTTGGATTAGCTGTTCAAGAGTATTTTTGGACGGGCTTACAATGAGATTATGTGAGCCCCCAGCATTTCCAGTAGTCTTCATGCCTAACTTTCTAGCACTATAAGAAGACAGTAGGTAGCTCTGAAGGTGACCTTTATCCATAATGCTTCTCTCATTCAAACGGACACCATCCATATCAAAATTAGAGCTTGCATGTCCTTTTTTTAAAAATGGGTTTTCAATAATTGATAAAGCATCAGATGCTATTTTGGTGTTTATTGAATTTAATAAAAAAGAAGTTTCACGGTATAAGTTACCGCCAGAAATAGCAGAAATTAATGAAGAAATGATAGAGGTAGCAATCGGTGCTTCAAATATTATAGGGTATTTTCCGGTTTTAATCGGCCTAACACCTAAACGTTTAACAGCCCTTGAAGCCGCATCTCTCCCAATCAATTGAGGCTCCTTAAGATCACTGAAATGTCTCTCTGAGCTATAGCTATAATCTCTTTGCATTCCTAAATCATCCTTAGCTACCACAGAGCAACTCAAAGAGGATCTAGACGTTGGATACCCTCCAGAAAAGCCTGCAGAGTTCAAGTATACAAATAAATTTTCTGAAGTACTCAATTGAGCTCCTTCAGAGTTAGTTATTCTCCTATCAAATTTTAAAGCCTCTTCTTCACACTCAATGACTTTTTCAATCATTAAATCTTGGGAATCAAAATAAGAGTTATAAATATTTAAATCCTTAATATCCGAGCAATATAAACTTGAATTTGCTAAACCAAATGCTTTGTCTTCTGCAGTGTATTTAGCAATCTGACATGCTGCGTCAACGCAAGACTCAAGAGCAATCTTACTAAAATCAGAAGTTGATGCAATGCCTTGACGGTGCCCATAAAAAACCGTGACACTTAAACTTTTACCATTATTTAGCTCCACAGTCTCTAAATGCGCCATACGAGTTGAAATGGTTTTGCCTGTACTAACACTGATTTCAACTTCCGCAGCAGAGGCGCCATTATTTTTTGCTAGGTCTAAAACTTGATTTGAAATTGAATACAAATCGTCTTGAGAAAGGTTAAGGAGTTTCATGTTCATAAAAAATACTTTGTTTAAAGCTGATATCATACAATATCATAGAAAGAATTAGGCATTAACTCATGTTAGAAGAAGATAAAGAAATTATTGTTAGTAAAACTGAATTGAAAAAAGACTCAAAAAAAATTCAGGATTTTGGTAGGAAAATATCTCAATTAACTATAAAAAATATAGAAAGATTTAAATTTTCATCTAATACTCATAATGCAATCATAGATCTCAAAAATTTAAAATCAAATTCGGCCAAAAAAAGACAAGTTCAATATGTAGGAAAACTTCTGAGGGAGACTGACTTGACTCATGCTTTTTTAACTATGAAGCATTTGAAAGTTAGCTCGCAAAAAGAAATACAAAAAAACCATACAATTGAAAAGTGGCGAGATAAATTATTAAGTAGTGCTGAATCAACAACCGAATTTTTTGATGAATACCCGAATATTGATAGGCAATCGGTAAGGCAAGTAATTAAAAATGCTCAAAAAGAAAAAAAAGAAGAAAAACTTCCCAAGCATTCGAGACAACTTTTCAAGCTTATCAAGGCAATTGTTGGTTAAATTATTTTGCTAAAGTTTAACGCTAACTTTAGACTGCTTACCGTTTCTTATATAGCCAAGCTCAATTGATTTACCTTTGTTTTTCTTGATAGCATTGATTAAATCATCAGGATTTTCAACTAATTTCCCACTAACTGAAGTAATGCTGTCATTTTTTTGAACTCCTGCATTTTCTGCTGGTGATCCTTTTATGACAGCAATCACCTGAACCCCCTGAACTGACTTTGGATCTGAATCAGATTTCAACTTAATAAAATGAGCACCGAATGTTGGCTTTGGTAATTTAACCCAATATGTCGCATTGATTTCATATCTAACATTTTTATCGACTAAATCTTCTTCATTTATTTCAATCTCAGTTAAATTCCCTACCTCTTTAACCCGATTAGCTTCCCTAGCCTTTGCGCGAGCTTTTTTAATCATCGTAGCGCGACTAGCGTCATTAATTTGACGATCATATACCAATACCATATCCGCCTTAATTGATTTAGCATGCTTAAGAGCAAAATTTGGTGAAATATTCGGACCAGTAAAGTTTGAATGGCCCATCATGTCGAATCCTTTCTCAAGCATCTTAATATTATCTGTTGTTCTCTCCCAACCTCTCATAATTTTTGTATCAGGGTTTTTTGAAAAAGATTGGAATCCTTTAGGGCTTTGTGTCTGATAATTTTTTATAAAAAGATTTTCATCACTAAATGCGATGTTTGAAATAAAAAATATTAAGGAAATAAAATATTTTATGTATGATTTTTTCATAGTAAACCTTGTTGAAATGTTAATATTATTTAATTATCTACTAAAGAGACATATTAGTGAAAGAAAGATTCATTAAAATTGGTTTAATTTCTATAAGTGATCGTGCATCATCTGGGCAATATATTGATGAAGGATTACCTAATCTTAAAAACTGGCTTACCGATGTGCTGATTAAACCATTCACCTTAGAAGAAAAAATTATTCCTGATGATATAGAGCTTATTAAAAATACTTTAAAAGAGCTATCCGATAAAAAAAATTGTGATCTAATTCTTACAACCGGAGGAACAGGTCCTGCAAAAAGGGATGTAACACCTGAGGCAACACTAAGTATTGGAGATAAAGAAATGCCAGGCTTTGGAGAGCAAATGAGACAAATTAGTTTAAATTTTGTACCTACAGCTATATTGTCGAGACAAGTTGCAGTGATTAGAAATAAAACGCTAATTATTAACCTTCCTGGTCAACCTAAAGCTATTGTGGAAACATTAGAAGGGTTAAAAGATAAAGATGGCAATTTATTGGTTCCAGGTATATTTTCTGCCGTACCCTATTGCTTAGACCTAATTGGTGCTCCTTATATTGAGACTGATGAAGTAATACTAAAATCTTTTCGCCCTAAGAAGAAATAGAATGTCTCCTGAGTTCTCACTAATTAATAAATATTTCAACTCACATAGTACTAAAGCCTATAAAGGGATTGGTGATGATGCAGCATTAATTAAAAAAGATAATAATTATTTGTGGGCTATCTCAACTGATATGTTGAATGAAAAAATTCACTTCCTTCCAGACACCAACCCTTTCAACTTAGGATGGAAAGCTCTTGCAGTAAATATTTCTGATATATATGCAATGGGCGGTACCCCTAAATTTGCTTTATTAGCTATTGCTTTGCCTGAGATAAAATCTCTTTGGCTTAAAAAATTCTCCGATGGACTATTTAGCTGTGCAAAAAAATATAATGTTGATTTAATTGGTGGAGATACTACAAAAGGACCCCTTTCAATCAGTATTTGTATTTTAGGTGAAGTTCTTAAAAAAAATGTACTCCTAAGATCAAATGCAAAAAAAAATGATGATATTTGGGTAACTGGAGAATTAGGCTTAGCCGCACTCGGGCTTGCAAACCTTCAGAAGAAAATTAAACTGCCTCAAGCCTTAACCAAAAAGTCCATCAGAGCTCTAGAAAAACCAATACTTAATGATTCAATAGTTATCAGTATGGCAAAGCTTAGTCATTCGGCAATTGATATATCTGATGGGTTTTTAGCAGACCTAGGACACATTCTAGACGCTTCAAAAGTTGGTGCTGATATTTTATTAAATGATGTCCCTATTAACCCATGGATAAAAAAGAATAAATTATTCGATATGGCTTTAACTGGAGGGGATGATTACCAATTACTTTTTACTTCTCCTAAAAAAAATCGGAGTAAAATCTGTCTAATCAATAAAAAATCACCAATAAAATTGACAAGGGTTGGTGAAATAAATGACAGGAGATATTTAAAGGTTATCAATGATAACGGTATGGTGTACAAAGTTAAAAAAAATGGGTTTGATCATTTTGAAACCAAATAAATTACTATATAAAAATTTATCAGCTTTCTTAGCGCTCGGTTTTGGTACGGGATTATCAAAAAAAGCTCCCGGCACTATTGGTACTTTAGTAGCATTACCATTTTTCTTTTTTTTACAACTTCTTCCTGAATATTTAATTTATTTATTTATTGTTACTTTGTTTTTTGTTGGCGTGTATGTTTCCGATAAAACTAGCCAAGCTTTAGGGGTGAGCGATCCTTCTAGTATTGTGATTGATGAAATTGTAGGATTTTTATTGTTACTCATTCTAATCGCTTATCCACTTATAGGGACTAAAATTTTAATTACTGATTATAATTTTGTTTTAGCATTTATTTTATTTCGTATATTTGATATATGGAAGCCCTTCCCTATAAATTTTCTCGAGCAAAATTATAAAGGTGGTTTTGGCATCATGATCGATGATGTTGGCGCTGCCATATATGCTTATATAATATTTATACTTATTAATTATGCAATCTAAAGATATTATAAAATTAACTCGAGTACTAGGAGATAAATTTTTAACGAAAAAATTAATTCTAACGACAGTTGAGTCCTGCACTGGTGGATTGCTAGCTGCAGAAATTACAAATATTCCTGGCAGCTCACTTTGGTTTGATAGAGGTTTTGTTACCTATAGCAACCAATCCAAAATTGATTGTGTAGGTGTAAAACAAGACACTTTAGAACAATTTGGTGCGGTTAGCCAACAAATTGCTAATGAGATGGCTCTGGGTGGTGTTGAAAAAAGTGAAGGGAATACCGGATTAAGTATTACAGGAATTGCAGGGCCCTCTGGCGGTTCTTTAAAAAAACCTGTGGGGACTATTTTTTTTGGAATCGCTCAAAAAGAAAATATTATTTTTGAGCATCAAGCACTCTTTAAGGGAAATAGAGCAGAAATAAGGGAAAAAGCTCTTCTATTTGCATTAAATCAATTATTGGCGCTTACCTTATAGCAACAAATATGAAATAATTAACTGTTAAAAAATTATTAATCAAAGGCGACTATTAAATGGATGAAAATAAGAAAAAAGCATTAGATGCTGCTCTAGCTCAGATAGAGAAACAGTATGGTAAGGGTTCAGTAATGCGGATGGATGATAGTCAAGTGGTTGAGGGTATTCAATCAGTTTCTACTGGCTCATTAGGGCTAGATATAGCTCTTGGTATTGGTGGATTGCCTCGAGGACGTGTAGTTGAAATTTATGGGCCTGAATCATCAGGTAAAACTTCGTTAACATTATCAGTTATTGCAGAAATGCAGAAGCTCGGCGGAACAGCTGCATTTATAGATGCTGAGCATGCCTTAGATACTCAATATGCAGCTAAGTTAGGAGTTAAAATTGAAGACCTCTTGGTTTCCCAACCTGATACGGGTGAACAAGCTCTTGAGATTACTGATATGTTAGTAAGGAGTGGCTCTGTAGATATGATAGTTATAGATTCAGTTGCTGCGCTAACACCAAGAGCAGAAATTGAAGGTGATATGGGTGACTCGCATATGGGGTTACAAGCTAGATTGATGTCGCAAGCGTTGAGAAAATTAACAAGCCAAATACAAAGAACAAATACTTTAGTTATCTTTATTAATCAATTAAGAATGAAGATTGGTGTAATGTTTGGAAACCCAGAAACTACTACTGGCGGTAATGCATTAAAATTTTATGCATCAGTTCGTTTAGACATAAGACGAATCGGAGCCATCAAAAAAGGTGATGAAGTTATTGGGGCTGAGACAAGGGTGAAAGTTGTGAAAAATAAAGTAGCTCCACCATTCAAAAAAGCAGAGTTTGATGTGCTGTATGGAGAAGGTATTTCTTTAGAAGGTGAAATTATCGATGAGGGAGTTAATCTTGATTTGGTAGAAAAAGCTGGATCATGGTACAGCTATAAAGGTGAAAAAATTGGTCAAGGTAAAGATAATGCTAGAGAATACCTAAAGAATAATCCAAAGATTTCAAAAGAAATCGAAAACTTAGTCAGAGATCAATCCAGCCTAACTCCAGGTGACAAAAAAATAGAGAAGGAAGATAATCAAGCTGACGGATAAACAAAATAAAGATCAGGTTCAACTAAAAAAACGGGCCCTTTACTACTTAGGTAAAAGAGATTATTCAAGAATAGAATTAAGAAATAAAATTTTAAATTACTCTGAATCCCTTAGTATTAGTAAAGTTGATTTGGAATTAGTTTTAGATGAGCTAGAAAATAAAGATTGGTTGTCGGATGACAGATTTACTGAGCAATTTGTTTTATCAAAGAAAAGAAAGTTTGGTGCTCGTAAAATTGCACATGAGCTTAAATTGCGTGGAGTAGGCGAATCAATAATAAACCGTGTTCTTGGCGAAATTAAAGATGATGAATTTTTTTTAGCTAAGAAGATATGGGAGAAAAAATTTAACCAGTTTCCTATTACAATTGATGAGAAGGCTAAACAAATTAGATTTATGCAAAGTAGAGGTATTGAAGCTTCAATAATTCATCAAATTTTATCTGGTAAATCACCTGAATTTTTATGAAAACAAGAAAAAAAATAATTACAACAGAACAAATTAGATCTTTGTTTATTGATTTTTTTAAAGACAAAGGGCACACAGTTGTTCCATCAAGTAGCTTAATCCCTCATGGAGATAAAACTCTTTTATTTACAAATGCTGGAATGAATCAATTTAAAGATACATTTCTAGGTATTGACAATAGAAAATATTCAACTGCTACTTCAAGTCAAAAATGTGTTCGTGCGGGTGGAAAGCATAATGATTTAGAAAATGTTGGGTACACAGCCCGACACCATACATTTTTTGAGATGTTAGGTAATTTTAGTTTTGGGGACTACTTTAAAGAAGAAGCTATTCAATATGCATGGGAACTATTAACAAAAGTATATAAAGTACCAGAAGAAAATTTATTAGTGACTGTCTATGAGGATGATCAAGAAGCTTACGATATTTGGTCAAAAATAATTGGCATCTCAGATAAAAAAATTATTAAAATTGGAGACAATAAAGGTTCTAAGTATGCATCTGATAACTTTTGGATGATGGGAGATACTGGGCCTTGTGGGCCTTGTACTGAAATTTTTTATGATCATGGAGATACAATATCTGGTGGCCCTCCAGGGTCTAAGGATGAGGAAGGTGATCGTTATATTGAAATTTGGAATTTAGTGTTCATGCAATATAATCGTGATGAAAATGGAAAAATGAAAGTCCTTCCAAAAACAGCTGTAGACACAGGTATGGGCTTAGAGAGAATTACAGCAGTACTTCAAGATGTTCATTCAAACTATGAAATTGATTTATTTCGTGAAATTATTATTAAAGTGATGGAAGTTACTAATATTAAAGATAACAACCATCCTTCTTTAAAAGTTATTGCGGACCATATTCGTGCTGCGACATTCTTAATATCAGATGGAGTGATGCCTTCTAGTGAAGGGAGGGGTTATGTGTTGAGAAGGATTATTAGAAGAGCTATACGTCATGGTTATAAATTAGGGTGTAGAGAAGTATTTTTTTTCAAAATAGTCCCTACTTTGACTAGTTTAATGAAAACTGCCTACCCAATTAGTGAAGATAAAATAAAAATAATAATGAGTGAAATAAGACTAGAAGAAGAACGATTCTTTGAAACTATTGAAAATGGAATGCTTATTCTTGAAGATTCTATACAAGATATAATTAGTATGAAGAAAAAAATATTGCCAGGGACTTTAGCCTTCAAACTCCATGATACATTTGGTTTTCCTTTGGACTTAACCGCAGATATTTGTCGAGAAAATAACTTAAGCGTAAATGAAAAAGAATTTGAGAAAGAAATGGAGAGTCAAAAAAATAGAGCTCGTGAGGCGGGGAAATTTACAGGGAAAGTTGTGCTTGATTATGAAGGAAAAGATACGGTATTTATTGGTTATGACCAGACTGAAGCTCAAGTAAAAATTGATGGAATATTTAAG